>PVMK01128777.1_pt1 | contig 22481 bp, 20 predicted proteins | sample 1853481 | NCBI WGS metagenome assembly PVMK01 (sample SAMN08533507, study PRJNA380276) | Marine sediment metagenome, whole genome shotgun sequencing project. | reverse complement strand
CGGGCTCGGTCTAAAAATTGGCGGAGAGGGCGGGATTCGAACCCGCGGTGGAGTTGCCCCCACACACGCTTTCCAAGCGTGCTCCTTCGGCCACTCGGACACCTCTCCGTTCTTCATAAATCTCAAAGATGGTGGCGGAGAGGAAGGGATTCGAACCCTTGGACCTCGTGAAAGGTCAGCGGTTTTCGAGACCGCCCCGATCGACCACTCCGGCACCTCTCCGCAATCGGGCGTCGTATTCTACGATGATTGCCGTTGTTTGGCAAAGAAGTGCGTGAGGAGCTCTTTGCTGCGGTCCGCCTCGAGGCCGCCACGGTGAGCCAACACTGGTCCAAGACGGGGATCGGCGGCGAGATCGAGGACCGAGCCGCAGGCGCCTTGCTGTGGGTCGTCCGCCCCCCACACCAAGAGCTTGAGCCGCGCCTGGCGGCAGGCGGCCGCACACATCGGGCACGGCTCCAGGGTCACGTACATCGTGCACTCGTCGAGGCGCCAGTCTCCCACCTCACTGCCGGCACAACCGAGAGCCACAATCTCCGCGTGTGCCGCCGGGTCGGCTGTTTGTGTTCTCCGATTGCCCGCGCGGGCAATGATCTCGGCGCCTCGGATGACGACCGCGCCGACCGGGACCTCACCGCGGTCCATGGCCGCCGCGGCCGCGGCCAGGCCTCGGTCATGAACCGATGGTCATCGGAATCGAATACCCAATCCGGGAGCATGGGAGGAGCATAACAAAAGGGGCCCGTTCCGGGCCCCTGGGAAGTCTCATTCTCGAAGGTGCTACTTGATCTCGACTCGATCCCCAACCGCGAGTTCCTGCTCTGCGAAGGTCACGACCGCGGTGGAGTAATGCTCGTCGACCCTGAGGACGCCAATCTCACCCAATACGAGCCGCGGCATGCCCTTGACCGGGTTGGGACGGAACACCGCCGTGAAGGTCCCCGGATAGACGCCGTCCGCCGCCCCGAGATCGATGAAGACCAGCCAATTGGTGCCAATGTCGATCTGGTCGTCCCGGTTGTAGGTAATGTAGCCAAGCGGCTTGCCGTTTGGCTCGTCGCAACGATCGGAGCGGTCGGGGTCGATGACCAGCGGAACCGGAATCGGTTTGAACGGATCAAGCACGTCGCCGAGGACGATCGGGTCGCAGGCGAAGGTGATCTCGGCAATCGAGGTGTTCTCCTGAGCGCACAGCACCTTGAGCTGCCCGACCTGCTGGTAAACGACGCCGAGATAGGAGTCCGACACCGGATGCCCGAGCTTGTGCAAGCGGTGGTTGATGACGAATCGGTCGCCGGCCTGCACCCCCTGCGCAACGCCGCCGTCGAGGTAGACGATGTCACCCTCGCTGAACTGGGTCTGCGACAACATCGTCTCTGCCGAAGAAATCGTGAAGGGGAAGATGCTCTCGTCGTTCACGAGGGTGGCAAAACAGTAGACATCGGCCGAGCTGCCCAGCTGATGCGGCATCTCCCCTTCGTACCCGCCGAGATCCTCGCCGTAGTCGGAGACCACGGTCTCCTCCACCGGCACCTCGGTCTCCGCTACCGGCGCTTCCTGGACCGCGAGATCGATCGTTAGAGGATCGCCGGGGTAGATCCAGTGTGAATCCTTGATGTAGGAGTTGCGTTCCCAGATCTGAGGCCACAGGAAGGGGTCGCCCAGATAGTGGGCAGCCAAATCCCACAGGGTATCGCCTTTGACGATAGTGTGGACCATTGCCCCTTCGGGAAGTCCGTTGGCGGGTCATAGGGTGTCCAGTGGTTGTCGACGAAATGCAGCGGTTGCGGAGGCGGTGCTACAGACTGCGCCGCAACCACCAAGGGAAGGAAAATGGCGAGAATGGCGACCCGAAATTTGACGTTCATAACCCCTCTCCCCAATAGATAAACCACTATCCGAGGTTAACCTATGGGTAGGTCATCCGTCAATCCTCGGCCTCTTTTTTCAGTTCTTCGAGCTGTATTTTCCAAGCGGATTCGCGCTTCTCCAGGGCCGTTTCCATCTCCGTAATCTTTTCGTTGACGGTTTCGAACTGAGAGTAATTGGGAAAATTTTCCCGAATATATTCGAGTCGCCACAAGGCGCCAAGGTATCGCTTATTTCGCATATAATATTGCGCAACAAGCCACTCGTGCTTGGCGAGCAACTCGTTGAGATCATTCATCCTATCCTGTGCTTCGGACATGTATCGCGAGTTCGGATACAGATTGACGAGCTGTTGATATGCCCCCAATGCCTGCTGAATATCGCTCAGATCACGATCCGGCCGCAGCTTGCGAGCCGAGTAGGTGTGACCGACCATGAGCAAGGCGTAATCACGATCCGGATCGTTGGGATAACGGTTGGCGAAATCACGGTAACGAAGCCGGGCTTCTGTGAGGCTCGTCACATCGTTCTTGACCGAGTATGTGTCGGCTACGCGCAGGGCGGCCTTGTGACCGAGTGGATCGTTTGGGAAGCTGTCATAGACGAACGCGAATAGTTCACGCGCCTTTTGGTAATCCTTCTCCGAGTACAGCAGCTCAGCCCGTTCGAAGACGGTCTCCTTATCGAGGTTTGCCAGCTCATCCAGGATTTGATCCTGTTTTTTTTGGCCGCTTGAACAACCGATGAGGACAACAAGGGCCGCGACAATAACCCACCGACATCGCCTTGCCATGTTCATCGGATGGCTCCGGCATCCGCCGCCGCACGGAGATCGGAGAGGGCGCGGGCTCGGTCGGCCGCGCCGAATACTGCCGATCCCGCAATCAGGGTCGTGGCGCCGGCCGCGACCAGGGCGCCGGCATTTTCGGTGCAGACACCGCCGTCGACTGCGATGTCCATCGTCTGCATTCCGGCCATCTGCCGCAGCCGCCGGATCTTGTCGAGGCTCTCGGGGATGAAATCCTGTCCGCCAAAGCCGGGGTTGACCGACATGACGAGTACGAAATCCGTCCAAGGCAGGCTGTCCTCGAGCAAACACAGCGAGGTGGCCGGATCGATGGCAACCCCGGCCTCTGCACCAGCGGCTCGAATTCGACCGAGGGTTTGCTGGAGGTGCTTGCAGGCCTCGATGTGGACCGCGATCCGGGCCACCTTCGCCGCCGCGAGATCGTCTAAGAGGAGATCCGGATCGGTGACCATCAAATGGGCGTCAAGCGGGATGTTGCAGTGGGGGCTGAGCGACTTCACGACGGGAGGGCCGAACGTGAGGTTGGGTACGAAGTGGCCATCCATGATGTCGAGGTGGAGGAGGTCGGCCCCCGCCGACTGGACATCCGCCACCTCGTCGGCGAGGCGAGAGAAATCAGCCGAGAGTAACGACGGCGCCAGTCGGATTTTCATCGACTCACCCATACGGTGATTATTTCTGAGGGCGCGACCGGCGAGCCCGCGGGGGGGTACTGGCGAAGCACAACACCCGCCGGCATTCCGGGATAGGCGACCTCGCGCGCCCGGCCGAGGCGCAGGCGGTTGATTTTGCAGAGATGCTCAACCTGTGGCAGGGTTCGTGTGACCAATGACGGCATGACCCAAAGTTGGCGACGGGGGGCGCTGTTGACCAAAAGGTCGACCGCGACCATCGGGGCGACATTCTCGCCGACCGGCGGGCCTGTGGCAATCACCCGATCGGCGGCACCCTGACCTTCGACTCGGGCTCGAAGTCCGGGGGTCAGCCCGGCCTGTTCGATCTCGCGCTGTGCGGTCTTGAGAGAGGTTTCGCGGACGTCCGGAATGGTGATTTTTTCACCCCCGAGACTGATGCGAACAGTCACCGTGGACCCGGCCTTGACGTGAAATCCGGGGGGGCGGTTCCTGGGCGGCGATCGTTCCGGGCTTTGCCGACGTCGAAAACACCCCGGGCTCCTCCACCATCAACTCCAAACCAAGATCGTGCACCTGTCGATTCGCCGCCTCGAGAGTTTCATGGCCGAGATTGGGCACCGCGAGCGTTCCCCTGTGGACGGTGTGGACCAGGGCGAACCAGAACACCACGCCGGCACAGGCGAAAAAAACCAAGGCTGCGAGCAGACGACGTGCCATCGGCGCAGACCATAGCACGGCGATCAGCCGCGGGAGAAGAACTGGCGCACCCCGTCGGGCAGGCGAACCACGATGTCATTAAAGGTCACGACCAACATCAGCAGAATCAGCATGTAGAATCCGACCTCGAGGATGCGCTCCTTGACCTTGAGCGGGAGATCACGCCGAATCAGGGACTCGAAAGCGAGGATCGCGAGATGGCCGCCATCGAGGATGGGTATGGGTAACAGATTGAATATTCCCAGCTGGAGCGAGATGATGCCCATGAACATGATCAGGGTCTGGATTCCGCTGCGTGCAGCGTCGCCGGAGATCTGGGCGATGCCCACGGGCCCCGACATCTGACGGATCGACGTCTTGCCGGTCAGCAGGCGTCCGATCACCCGGAAGGTCTGAAGAGTCATTCGCTGGCACTCGATGGTGGCCGAGCGAATGGCCGGCAGGGGCGAGAGCTTCTGAATCGTCGTTGGAATGACCGGACCGACCCCGATCTTCCCCTTGCCGGCTTCATCCCTGGTAACCAGTGTGAAGAGCCGTGGCTCGCCGGCACGCAGTACCTCGAGCGTGATCTCGGTTTTGGGAAGGGGTTCGATGAGGCGTGGGAGGTCATAGTATTGCCCGACCTCATGGCCGTTGACGCTGAGAATGCGATCGCCGGCGAGGATCCCCGCTCGCTCGGCCGGTCCCCCGGAAACCGGATCGATCACCGGTTCGATGCGTGGTTCGATCCCCGAAACTCCGAAACCGTAGACGCTGTCTTTTTCGAGGGTGATGGGCATCTCGCTGGTCACACCGTTCCGGTCGACCATCAGCGTCAGGGGGCCCTTGCCGGCAGTGAGAAGCGCGACCTCGAGATCTCTCCATGACTCCACCGGTTTACCGGCGACGCCGTGCACCGTATCGCCGATGCGGATTCCGGCAATTTCCGCCGCCGAACCCGGTGCAATCCACCCCACCACCGGTGGCTCCCCGAGGTAAGTGGGGGTTTCCACTCCCCCCATCAATGCGAGAGCCACAAACCCCACCGCGGCGACAATGTTGGTGATCGGCCCAGCGAGCAGGATGAGGGCTCGTTTCCAACGTGGAAGAAGTTCGGCCGAAACCTCGCCGTCACCGATGATGTCCGACTCGTCTGGTCCGAGGCCCGGAATGCGCACATAGCCGCCGAGGGGGATGAGAGATATCCGGTAGTCGGTGCCGCCCCATTCGAAACCCCAGAGTCGTTTCCCGAATCCAACCGAGAAAACCTCGACCGGCGCGCCGAGCAGGCGCGCCATCAGGAAATGACCCGCCTCGTGAATGGTGATCAATACCCCGATGACAAATATGAAGGCAGCAAGCGTCAGCATCTATTCTCCGAACCAAAGTCGGTGAGGACGTATTTCCACTTCATGGCGAAAAAGACGGATCGGCCCGCAAATGTTCCATCACACCAACCCGATAACTGCCAGGTATCCGAGAAACAACGGCGCCGAATAAAAAAGGCTGTCGGTGCGATCGAGGAAGCCGCCATGGCCGGGCAGAAGGGTTGAAGAATCCTTGACCCCACTATCTCGTTTGAACTGCGACTCCACCAAATCGCCCAGGGGCGCCGCCACGGCGAGGATCATCGCCAGAGCCGCGACGTGGATCGGGCTCAGGCCGAGGTCGAGGATATTCGCCGCTACGGCAGCAGCCGCAAAGGTTGTGACGATGCCGCCGGCGAGACCCTCGAGGGTCTTGTTGGGGCTGATTCTCGGTGACATGGGGTGGCGGCCGAAGGTGCGCCCCACATAGTAGGCGCCGGAATCCCCGACCCAAATGCAGGCGAGGAAGAAAAGCACCAGTCGCACCCCCTGGGGTTCTGCTGGCCACAGGCGCAACCACCCGAGACAGGCCGCAGTGGCGCCGAGATATAGCGCGGCGAAGCTCTCCCCGGCAACCGCGCCGAGACTTCCGGCAGGAGAAGAATGATGCGCGAGGCGTGCCGCCGCCAGGATGAGGAGGGTAGCGATTGACGAAACGGCAAGTCCCGTCACACCCCACACCCAGGAGGCCACCAACACCGCGCCCGTCAAAACCAGCGGCAGCCAGCGAGAGGCATCGAGTCCGGCACTGCGCGCCATGTTCAGAAACTCGTCACATGCAAGGACTGCGACCGCTCCGAGAATCACGAGGAACGCCCACGGAGGCGCCCAGATGATGGTGGCGGCCAGGATGGGGATCGCCGCGAGAGCGACTAACTCTCTCTTAGCTCGCACTTCTCACCACCTCGCTTCGCGTCGGGTTGAGAAGGGCGGGCTAGCCTGCATTGTCTGCCGCCGCTCCGCCGTCACTCGGCCTGCGTCTTGCCGGCCGGGGTGAAAACACCGCCGGTCGGGGCGAGACCACCAAACCGGCGATCCCGACATTGGAACTCGAGAACAGCCTGCAGGAGGTCGATCGTGGTGAAATCCGGCCACAGTACCGAACAGAAGTAAATCTCGGCATAGGCCATCTGCCACAGGAGGAAGTTGGAAATCCGCTGCTCGCCGGAGGTCCGGATGAGAAGATCCGGATCGGGTTCTCCGCCGGTAGTCAAGTGGCTGGAGACCCAATCTTCGTCAATCGTCTTTGCGGCAAGCGCTCCGCTCTCCGCCTCTGCAACGGCGTCGCGCACCAGGTCCGTGAGCTCCTGTCGGCCGGAGTAATTGAGGGCGATTTGAACCAACGTACCGGTGCACTCGGCGGTGCCTTCGACGGCCCGCTGAAGCTCTCGTTGCACCGAAGGCTCGAGCTGGTCAATACGCCCGATAGGCCGGAAGCGGAGGTTATTAGCGCGCAGGTTTTCAAGCTCGCGGTTGATGTACTCCTTGAGCAGAGCCATGAGGGTGGACACCTCATGCCTTGGCCGTTTCCAGTTTTCAGTGGAGAAGGCATACAGGGTCATGACCTCGATACCGAGACGGGCAGCCGTTTCGACGGTCTCGCGGACCGAACGAATACCGGCACGGTGACCCTCGACGCGCGGGAGGTTGCGAGCCATCGCCCAACGTCCGTTGCCGTCCATGATGATGGCGATGTGACGGGGCAGCCGTTCTGGGTCGATGAGCTCTACGATCTCGCGTTCGCGGGTGCCGGGCTTGGCGATCTCATCAAGAGGTTGCATCACCTTAACACCTGGGTCGAAAAGTCTACCACAGCGGGGAGCGGCGATAGTAGACGCGTTCGAGGGTGAGACCCGAGGCAGGAGCGGTCTGAATCTGAGCGCCAGGTTGGGGATCTTCGATCAAGTTGCGAAGGTCCTCCACCGTCCGCCTTCCGCGACCGATCTCAAGCAGGACGCCGACCATCCGCCTCACCTGATATCGCAGAAATCCGTTGCCGACGAACTCGAGATCGATTCCCTGGCGGCGGGGATGCAACCGTACGCCGAAAATGTCTCGAATGGTGGACTCGGATTCGGGGTCAGGAACGGTGAATGAGGCCCAATCGTGTTTTCCAATCAGGAGCTGGGCGCCTGCGGCGAGCCCGGACTGGTTCTCGATTCTTCTCACCCGGGCCGAACGGAGTCCGGTCCACGGCAAATCTGCCGATCCCCATCTCGCGCGGTAGATGTAGAGCTTGCCACGGGAGCTTTTGCGGGCGTGGAACTCAGAGCTTGCCATCCGCGCGGAACGAATCTGTATGGCGGGGTCGAGGATCAAGTTCAGACCGCGAACGAGGCGTTCGGGGGGAATTATCGCTGAAAGATCCACATGCGCCACCTGCGCGGCAGCGTGGACCCCGGTGTCAGTGCGCCCGGCGCCTACAACCGCCGCCGAGTCACCAATCAGCTTTCTGATGGCCCGTTCCAGCTCGCCCTGCACGGTGCGCTGGGCCGATTGCCGCTGCCAACCATGGAATTGCGTGCCGAGATAGGCCACGACGAGTTTTACTCGGTGCGCCATGGCGGCCATCGTCGCACGAGCCGGTCGGAATCGGCAATCCTGTCCAGGGCGGCGGTACAATGATTGAAAATGCTGGAGCTGGTCTTCGAGGATGGTGGTGTCACTCACCGGGTTCCGGTGCGAGATGGGCTGACCCTCGGCCGGTCGAGCGATAACGACGTCGTTCTCAGGGACTTCTCGGTCTCCCGGCATCACGCCAGGGTCGAGGAAGCGGATGGAACCCTCCGGATCATCGATCTCGGGTCGACCAACGGAATAAGGGTCAATGAGAGTTTCGTGGAATCAGGCAGTTTTGACGTCGGGGACAATCTCGGAATCGGCAGCTTCGAGCTCACGGTAGAGAGCACAGACACCGAGGCATCGGGGTTGTCGTCGGCGACCTATTTGCGCCCCCTGGCAGAGTTCAATCAGGACTACGGTCTCGAAGGACAGCCGCAGGAGATCTCCAAAGAAATCGGTCCTCGCGAGCGCGTTTTCGAAATCCTCGCCCAGGTGGCCAAGGTTCTGATCCAGGTCGAGGAACTCGAACCAGTGCTGGAAAAAGTAATGGACCTGGTGTTCGACCACCTCCTCGTGGATCGAGGGTTCATCGTTCTTTTCGATGACGAGGGAAATCCTCAGCTCGAGTTGAATCGAGCGCGGGATACCGAGGACGGCGGTGGGACCGAGGTTCCCATCTCGCGGACCATCCTCGACATGGTCTCCCAGCAGCAAGTCGCGATTCTCACCCACGACGCCCAGGCCGACCAGCGATTCGAAGCCGGCCGCAGTGTTCGTATCCACCAGATTCGCTCCGCGATGTGCGCGCCGCTCTGGCATCGTGAGCGGGTGATCGGCGTGATTTACGTCGACTCGCCGCTCCATGTGGGTTCCTTTTCGGCCGCTGATCTCGATCTTCTGACTGCGCTCTCCAATTACGCTGCGGTGGCTATCGAGCGGGCACGTCTCAACGACCGAATCCGCCGTGAACGCGCGGCCCGCGACCGCCTCGAGCGCTACCACTCACCGGCCGTCATTGAGGCCGTGCTTTCGGAGGAGGGCGCCGATCGCACCTCGGTCACCTTGAGGGAGACCTCGATTCTCTTTGCCGACATCGTCGGCTTCACCGCCCGTTGTGAGAGCCTGCCACCGGAGGAAGTGGCTGCATTTCTCAACCAGTTCTTCTCGCTCGCGGCCGATGTCATCTTCAAGTACGGGGGCACCCTCGACAAGTTCATCGGTGACGCTGTCATGGCCTTCTTCGGCGCTCCCCTGCCGCAGGAGGACCATGCCGAGCGGGCGGTGCGCTCCGCGATCGAGCTGATGGGTGCTCTCGAGAAATGGAACTCCGAGCGCGAGGCCGAAGGCCTTGATCGGATCGAAGTCCGGGTCGCGGTCAACTCGGGGCCGGTGGTCGTCGGCGACATCGGGTCGGCGACCCGCGTCGACTACACGGTGCTCGGCAACACCGTCAACGTGACCGCACGCCTCGAGGAGCACGTCGCTGAGCCCGGTTCGATCGTCCTCGGCGAGACCACTCAGGCGGCGGTGGCGGATCTGTTCCCGACCGAACCTCTTGGCGCTGTACAGCTCAAGGGGCTGAGTCGCGAGATCAAAATCTTTCGCGTTGCCCTGGAGGAGCTCTCGGATTCGGCCGAGTGATGATCCTCGACGATTTCGTCTTTGTGACATCCAACCTCGGCAAGCTCCGCGAGGCGGAGGCGGTCCTCGGCTGCACGATCGATCATCGTGCCCTCGACCTGATTGAGATCCAGTCCCTCGATCTCGTCGAGGTTGTGCGTGACAAGGCGGCAAAAGCGTGGCAGAAGTTGAGACGGCCGGTCCTCGTCGAGGACACCGGGCTCGAGCTCGCCGGGCTTGGAGGTTTTCCGGGACCCCTGGTGCGGTGGTTGCTGGCGAGCGTGGGCCCGGTCGGCATCTGCCGGATCGCCCAATGCTTTGGCGATCCCCGGGCCACCGCTCGCTGCATCGTGTGCGCCACCGACGGCAGTGCCGAGGTTTTCGGCGAGGGGGTCGTTCAGGGAACGATCGCGACTGAACCTCGCGGGGAGAGCGGATTCGGTTGGGACACAACCTTCATCCCGGACGACGGTGATGGTCGCACGTACGGCGAGATGACCGAAGACGAAAAGAACCTCATCTCCCACCGCCGCAAGGCCTTCCTCGCCCTCCGCGACGCCCTCCACGGCGACTGAATCGTGCCCGACCAGTTATCGCGTTTCCGATCTTGTGCTTCGGCGAGGGCCTTCCGGCTTGAACTCCCCGATTCTCCGCGGCGGCATTGCCCGTGAGTGCCCCCTCTGACGAATTTGGGCCAGAAGCGTCCACTCGCAACAGTCATCCGTGCCCCCAAAATCGTCAGAAGCGGCACGTCCGGTGAGCATTCGCAACAGCGCCACGCCGACTGGACCTTCCCGGCGGGGGATTCAAGCCGCGGGACGTCAAATCCGAAATCCGAAATCCAGCTTCGTGCTACGCTTCGCGCCGTGCGACAGGAGCTCTTGAAAAAACGATCCGCCGAGATCCAGGGGATGTTCGGGCGCATTGCCCACCGGTACGATCTTCTCAACCGGGTGCTGTCGTTGGGGCGTGATGTGAGCTGGCGGCGGGTGGTGGCGCAACGGGTGGCGGCCGCTCGGCCCAATCTGGTGCTCGATGTGTGCACCGGCACCGGCGATCTGGCGCTTGGAATCGGGGAAGGGTCGGTCGTGGGAACCGATTTTTGCTTGCCGATGCTCGAACTGGCAAAGAGGAAGATCGTCGATCGGGGAAGCCGGATTCCGCTGTTTGCGGCTGACGCGCTGCGGTTGCCGGTGGCGGATGCCGCAATCGATGTCGTCACGGTTGCCTTCGGCGTCCGGAACTTCTCTGACCTCGGAGTCGGCCTTGGCGAGTTGGTGCGGGCGCTCCGTCCGGGAGGAGTTCTCCTGGTGCTCGAGTTTTCGCGCCCGAAAGGGCCGGCGGCGCCGATTCTTGGGTGGTGGGCGCGGAATGTGCCGCCGCGAATTGGGAGTGTGTTGTCCGGTGATTCTGAAGCATATTCCTATTTGCCGGCGTCCGTGAGCACGTTCGCCGATAGCGCCGAGATGTGCCGGCAGCTCGCCGACGCCGGTCTCGATCAGATCTGCGCTCGGGCCTTGACCGGAGGCGTCGTCACGCTGTATGAGGGCGTTCGACCGCAGACCGGGAGGTCGTTGGAAATGGTGGAAAAGAAGCTCGCTGGATCCCGGATCGCGGCGGAGATCCGTGACGAGGTTGCGGCGGAGGCGGCGGATCTTGAACGGCGGGGCATCGTTCCGCGCCTCGATGCGATTTTGGTCGGCGACGATCCGGCCTCCGAGGTCTATGTTGGTTCGAAGGCGAAGACGCTGGCCGCACTGGGGATGCTCTCTCAGACCCACCGCCTGCCGGAGGATGCGCCGCAGACCGAGCTCGAGACCCTGATAGATCGCCTCAACGCCGACCTGGAGGTCGACGGCATTCTCGTTCAGCTGCCGTTGCCGGAGGCCATAGACACTGCGGTGATTCTCGGCCGGATCGACCCCGCCAAGGATGTCGACGGCTTCCATCCGGAAAACGTCGGTCTTCTGCAACAGGGGCGTCCGCGGATGGTGCCCTGCACCCCGGCCGGGATCATGGAGATGCTCCGTCGCGAGGAGATCGTGATTGAGGGCCGGCGGGCTGTGGTCGTGGGCCGCTCCGACATTGTCGGCAAACCGATGGCGGTGCTCCTCGTGCACGCGAACGCGACAGTCACCATCTGTCACTCACGGACTCGCGATCTCGCCGACGTCACGGCCCAGGCCGAGATCCTGATCGCGGCGGTCGGCGTGCGCTCGCTGATCGGTCCGGGGCACGTCGCCGACGGTGCGGTGGTGATCGATGTCGGAATGCACCGGGTCACCGATATCGAGACTGTGAACCGCCTCTATCCATCCAACGAAAAGAAGCTGGCTGCCTTTGAAAAGCGGGGGACGGTTCTGGCCGGAGACGTGGACTACACCAGGGTGGCGCCAAAGGCGGGCCGCATCACCCCGGTCCCCGGCGGCGTCGGGCCGCTGACGATCGCGATGCTGATGGCCAATACGGTCAAGGCGGCGAAGTTGCGGAGGGGGATCCGGTGATTTCGGATTTCGGATTTCGGATTTCGGATTTCCGCTCGGCCTCTGGGCGCTCCTCATGGGCGGATGCAAGATGATGAAAGGCCGCCCGATGCCGTGCACCGTGGGCCTCACCGGTGGTCTCGCGTCCGGCAAGTCGACCGTGGCACGCATGCTGGAAGCTCGAGGGGTACCGGTGTTCGATGCCGATGCCGCGGTCCATGAACTGTACCGCCCAGGACAGGAAGGCGCGCGCGTCGTATCGGAGCTGTTTGGACCTGCAGTGCTCGACGCAGAGGGCGGTGTCGATCGGCGTCAACTGGCGGAGCTGGTCTTGGACGATTCCGAGGCTCGATCCCGGCTGGAAGCAGCTATTCATCCTATGGTTCGGCACAGGGTCGCGGCCTGGCTAGGGTCGTTGGGCAGCGAGTCGATTGTCGTGGTCGAAGCCGCACTCCTCGTCGAGACCGGATCCTATCGGGATTACGATGTGCTTGTGGTCGTGTGGTGCGAGCCCGAGCAGCAGTTCGAGCGCGCGCTGGCGCGCGGGGTACCGCCAGAGCGAGCCCGCCGTTTCCTTGCGGCACAAACCCCTCTCGACCGGAAGCGGCAGCTAGCTGATGTGGTCGTGGACAATCGTGGGAACCTGGAAGATCTCGAAGAGGAGGTCGACCGCGTATATTCGGAAATCCAGCGCTACTGCAGCGTTACCCCAATTCACCGGCCGTGAATGACAATCAATGGTTGCTTCCTATGCCGACTGACGGCAAATCCGAAATACGAAATTCAGACCGCCGCTTCCTCGAGCCAGTCGGTCTGGTAGTCGTCGGTGCGTGGAACCACGCACATGAATCTCACCGTGTCGGCGCCGCGGTTTTCATACCAGTGGTCGACTCCGGCGGGAATGAAGACGCAGTCCCCCGGGCTGACCTCGGCTTCGCGCCCCTTGAGACCGATGACCATCGATCCTTCGAGCATCACCTGCTCGTGCTCGATGTGGTTGTGGCGGTGGCGCGGTATTCGCCCCCCGGGCTCGATGCTGAACTGACGGGTGATGAAGTTGGGGACGCCGCTCTCAGGTCCCAGGAGCACCTTCATCGTAGTGCCCCGGCATCTCGGGACGGCGATCGCTTCGACGGCGTCCTGGTTGCGCACGACGGCGACGGGGGCGTGGCTCATCTCGTGCCTCCCTGGGTTTGTTCCGTGGTTGCGATTGTACCCGATATGGACCTGCCGGAAGGTCCGGGCTAGTTCCCGATGCGAAAACGAGCGATTTTCGTGCAAGGTCTAGGAGATCAAGGATTTGCGCGGAGGCGTACTCCTGTACGCCGCACAAGGAAATCCGAAGATCGACGCCGAGATTGCCGAAAAGCGCCGTTTTCGGACGGGAACGGGCTAGGATGAGCGCCCATGCTCGAGCGACTCTCAGTTCGTGGACTCGGAATCATCGATACCGTGGAGCTCGAGCTCGCCGCAGGCTTTGCCGCTCTCACCGGGGAAACCGGGGCCGGCAAGTCCCTCCTGGTCGAGTCCCTCAAGCTTGTGGGCGGCCGCCGCGCCCAGTCGGACATGGTGCGCAGCGGTGACGAGCGGCTGCAGGTCGAAGCCGTGTTCACACCGGGGCCGAACCCAGCACTCGCAGAGCTCCTCGACGAGCTCGGTGCGGGCGATCTCGATACGATCGTCCTGCGCCGTGAGGTGACGGCATCGGGCAGGAGCAGGTGTTGGATCAACGACGTGTCGGTGACCGCAAGCTCCCTGCAGCGCATGGCGCCGCATCTGCTGGCCATCCACGGCCAGCACGAGCAGCACGGTCTCGCTGATGGCGGCACGCAGCGCCGGCTGGTCGACGAGTACGGGCGCCACGATGCTCTCTGCGACGATACGCGGGCAGAGTTCACGGCCTGGCGGGAGGCCGCCGATGAGCTCGACCGGTTGCGCGCGGCTCAGGCCTCTCGTCGTGACCGGCTCGACACGATCACCTTTCAGCTCCAGGAAATCGGCGCCGCCGAACCCCGCGTGGGTGAGGACGACGAGCTGCGCCGCCGCCGCCTCATCCTGCAACACGCGGCCCGGCTAGCGGAGCTTTCCTCGTCGTTGATCGATCGTCTCAGCGATGGTGAGACGGCGGTGGTGGACGGTCTCGCGAAAGCGGAGCGCGAGCTCTTGGAGATCGCCGACTGCGGGTTGGAGCTGGATGCGGGCGCCGAGCGGCTGGCCGAGGCCAGGGTCCAGGTCGAGGAGGTGGTGCGAGAGGTCCAGGGCCTGGTCGATGGATCGCGGGGAGATCCCGGCGAGCTCGAGGAAGTGGAGTCCCGGCTTCACATCCTCGACCAGCTGATGCTCAAGTACGGTTCGAGCATTGACGATGTACTGGTCCATCGCGAGGAGTTGACCCGTGAGCGCGAGGAGCTGGAGTCGGTGGAGGAGCGTCTCGAGGAAGCCGAGACCGCCGCGACGGAGGCGTTGGCTGCGTACGACAGCAGCGCGGCTGCCCTTGACCGGGCGCGGCGGGAGACCGGAGTGGCGCTCGCGTCGGCGATAGAGGATGTCCTTGTTCGTCTGGCCATGGACGGGACCCGCCTCGAGTTCACGTGGCAGCCGCGGCCCGATACCGGAAGCTCACTCCTTCGGGACGGTCAACCGGTGGCGTTCGATGAAAATGGGGTCGAGGAATGCGAGCTTCTGATGGCTGCCAACCCCGGTGAGGAGCTGCGCCCGATGGCGCGCATCGCGTCCGGCGGAGAGCTGTCACGGGTTCACCTGGCGCTGCGCACGGCGCTGCGGGGAAAGCGATCGGCAGGCCGGCTGACTCTCCTCTTTGACGAGGTCGACTCGGGTCTCGGCGGCGCCACGGCGGCCGCCCTCGCCGAGCTGCTCGCCGATCTGGCGGCTACCGATCAGGTGCTCGTGGTCACCCATTTACCGCAGGTGGCGGCGCGTGCAGCTGGTCATTTCCGGGTTGAGAAAGTCGTCAATGACGGCCGTGCGACGACCCGGATCGCCAGTCTCCACGGGGCCGATCGGGAAGCCGAGGTCGCACGGATGCTGGCCGGCGACGAGCTGACAGACTCCGCCCGCAAGCACGCGCGGGTGTTGTTGGGCGACTCGTGAAACGGTTGCCGTTCAACCAACCCGACGAGATCATCACCGCAACCAGGGTGGCGGCTGAGGTTGTCGCTGCCGGCGGGGTCGTCCTGTTGCCGACCGAAAGCTATTACGGTCTTGGTGCCGATCCGCTGCAGGCGGACGGCGTCGCCAGGGTGTGCGCCATGAAAGGGCGCGCAACCGAGCTCGGGATGCCGGTGCTGTGCGCCGATTGGGAGCAGTTGGAGATGCTGGTCCAGGTGCCAGAGGGTTTTCGGGTCAGACTATCGCGGTTGTGGCCGGCACCCTTGACCGTAGTTGTGCCGTCAACCGCCGCGACGACGGCATCTCGTGGCGGGACCCTTGCGGTGCGGATCCCCGCTCATGCCTCCCTCCGAGCCCTTCTCTACCAAACCGGTCCGCTGACCGGGACCTCGGCTAACCGCCACGGCCGCCCGCCGTGCACGACCCCGGACGCGGCGCTGGCCTCCCTTCTCGGGGCGCCCGACCTGGTGCTCGATGCTGGTCCTACGGCTGGAGGCGAACCGAGCACCGTGGTCGATCTGAGCGAGGAGAATCCGAGAGTTTTACGGCTCGGAGCGTGCCCCTGGGACGACCCGAATCCGGTGTGCTGAGAGCGTCTCATCAGGAGGCGTTCTCCGCTTGTGGCGAGGTGTTGGAAATCCTGTGGAAAACCCTGTGGAAAACTCGTTAAGGCAATGTAAACGCAAGTACTTCGCGTTGTCGGGACGTGCTCGGAGTGGATTCTCTAAGTTGTTAATTTTCAATAACTTCCTTGGATGTCGTTCATTTTGAGTCCGTTGCCGCGCGGCCGTTTTCGTGGTGGATCCACAAGCCTCTGATTTTTGGGCGTTTGCGCCTGCCTGACCGGGGGTATTTGTTGCTGGCCCAAGAGGGCGTGTGGTAGCGTTCGTTTTCAATCTGTCGCGGCGCGAAATCGTCGCCCGGCCGGACGGGGATGGAAAGAGGGGATCGATGATTCGCAAGGTCAAAGGAACACGCGATATTTTGCCGCCTGAATCTCGATTGTGGGTCGAGGTCGAGGCGGTGGCTCATCGTGTCTTCAGCGGATTCGGATATGAGGAGATCCGATTGCCGTTGCTGGAGCCAACCGAGCTCTTCGTTCGCTCGGTCGGTGAGGACGCCGACATTGTCGGCAAGGAGATGTACACCTTTGCCGATCGCAAGGGCCGCTCGCTCACTCTGCGGCCTGAGGGAACTGCCGGAGTGGCCCGTGCCTTTATCGAGAACGGTCTCGGGCAGCGACCCCAACCCCTTCGGCTCAGTTATCTGGGACCGATGTTTCGGTACGAGAAGATGCAGCGCGGCCGCTACCGTCAGTTCTCCCAGATCGGCATCGAGATTCTCGGGGCCGCCACACCGCTGGCCGATGTCGAGGTCATCGCAGCCCTCCACAGCTTCCTGGCGTCCCTCGGTTTCGACGATCTGGTGATCATGCTCAATAATCTCGGTGACCCTGAGGACCGGCAGCGGTTCATCGATGTGCTCAAGACCGAGCTCGCGCCGCACCGTGACGAGCTCTGCAGCGACTGCCGGCGTCGCTGGGACGCCAATCCACTGCGAATTCTCGATTGCAAGGTGGCTCGGTGCCGAGAGTTGATTGCGGAAACCACACCGGTGGCCGAGGTTGTCAGTGATGAGGCTCGTCGCCATGTCGAGGAGGTCGAAGCGGGTCTTGCCGCCCTCGACATACCCGTGCGGAGGGCGCCCCGATTGGTTCGCGGCCTCGACTACTATCTGCGGACGGTCTTCGAGGTCGTCTCGCCGCACCTCGGTCAGGATACGGTGATCTGTGGCGGTGGCCGCTACGACCGGCTGATCGCCGATCTCGGTGGGGCGCGGGTTCCGGGAACCGGTTTCGCCATCGGTGAGGACCGTCTGATTGAGGCGCTGCCGGAAACTTTCCGTCGCAGAGTTCTCGAGCGGCCGGTAGTGGCCGTGCTGCCCCTCGGCGCCGAGACCGCGACCGCCGGTCTGAGGCTGACTCGAAGCCTGGCCGATCGCGGCATTACGGCGCCGACCGAAGTGACCGGCCGTTCCCTCAAGGCGGGTCTCAAATGGGCAGGGAAAATCGGTGCGCGGGCGGCGGTGATCGTTGGCGAAAGCGAGCTTGCCGATGGTGCCGTGATCGTACGTGACCTCGATCGCGGCGAGCAAGAGACGGTGAAGCTGGAGGAGGTTCCGGAGTACGTGGTTGGGCTCTTCCAAGACGCTGAGAAAGAATGAGTGAATCTCTCCTCGGGTGCGGGCGCGGACTCGGGAAAGGGCGGAGCGAAACATGACGACGAGCGCGTGGGAGCGACCGTGGTGCGCATCACTCGACCTGGGACGGGTCGGGGAGCGGGTGGAGGTAGTGGGATGGGTGCGGCGGCGGCGGGATCTGGGCGGTCTCGTCTTTGTCGATCTGAGGGATCGCAGCGGCCTCCTGCAGCTGGTCTTCGAAGAATCCATGGTCAGCGAGGGCGAAGGGCTTGGATCCGAGGACGTCATTCGGGTGCGGGGAACGGTGCGGGAGCGGGCCGAAGGCCAGACCAATCCCAAACTCGCGAGTGGGGCGATCGAGGTCGCGGTCGAGGAGCTCGAAATCCTCAACACCTCGGAAACCCCGCCGTTTGTCATCGAGGATCGGGCCAACGCGTCGGAGGAACTCCGGCTGACCTATCGTTATTTGGATCTGCGGCGTCCCGAGATGACCGCGAATCTCATCCTCCGCCACCAGGTGGTCGCCGCGACCCGGCGTTACTTCGACGACATGGACTTTATCGAGGTGGAGACCCCGATCCTCACCCGCTCGACGCCCGAGGGTGCGCGCGATTTCCTGGTGCCTTCGCGCATCCACAAGTCGTCATTCTATGCCCTTCCGCAATCACCACAGCTCTTCAAACAGCTCCTCCAAGTCGCAGGGCTCGGACGCTACATTCAGATCACGAGGTGCTTCCGGGATGAGGATCTTCGCGCCGACCGCCAGCCGGAATTCACCCAGGTGGATGTGGAGGCCTCGTTTGTGACCGAGGAGGATATCTACACGCTGGTTGAGGGTCTCTTCGGCCGTATCTTTCCGCTTGTCGGCATCGAACCGCCGGCGACCTTTCCGCGTCTGTCGTACGACGAGGCCATGGAACGTTTCGGATCGGATCGCCCGGACACCCGGTTCGGCCTCGAGCTTCAAGAGCTCGGTCCTTTGTGCGAAGGCTGTGGATTCAGGGTGCTCGAGGAGGCGGCAGCCGAAGGCCGTGTGAAGGGCCTGATGCTCCCGGGCGGCGCGAGCCTGTCGCGCAAACAGCTCGATGTCCTCTCGGAGTTCGTGAAACCGTACGGCGCCGCCGGTGTGCTGTGGTTCAAGCGCACCGCGGAAGGTGTCGCGTCACCAGCTAAAAAGGCCCTCGGTGACGATGGCGTGCTGCGGTTCTTGGACGCAGTCGGCGCCGAGGAGGGGGATCTGCTGCTCGCGGTGGGTGGTCCGGAAAGCACCGTCTTCGCCGCCCTCGGCGCGCTGCGAGTCCATCTCGCCAACGAGCACGATCTCATTCCGGAGGGGCGTCACGACTTTCTCTGGGTCACCGATTTTCCGCTCCTCGAGTGGGATGCAGGCGAGGATCGGTTCTATGCGATGCACCACCCGTTCACCGCCCCGGCTGAAAACGATGCGGGGCTGCTCGAGGACGACCCCGGCGCGGCGCGCGCGCGCGCCTACGACGTCATCATGGACGGTGTCGAGCTTGGCGGCGGCTCGATCAGAATTCACGATCCCCAAGATCCAACGGCAGATGTTCGCGGCGCTCGGCATCGACGAGGCCGAAGCGGAGGCCCGTTTTGGGTTCTTGCTCGAGGCCTTCCGTTACGGTGTACCGCCCCATGGCGGCATCGCGCTCGGTCTCGACCGCATGGTGATGTTGATGGCCGGGCGCGATTCGATCCGCGACGTCATCGCATTCCCCAAGACCACGTCCGCCACCTGTCTCATGACCCGGGCGCCGTCAGCGGTCGATGCCCGCCAGCTCGACGAGCTCGGTCTCACGACTCGATCGAGTCGTCCAACCTAAGATGAGTGGTTCTGTCGGATGAGATGTGCAAAGCTCTCGATGCTCTGGTACTTGCGAAAAGCGGACGCATACCCGGTGGTATGTGGAGCATTTTCGCAAGTGCCCAGAGCGCAAGAGCTTGGTGCAGATCGCCGGCGAGAACCGCTCATCTTAGGTTATGGTAAGTTCGCCGCGCTCGGCCTGGTCGAGGAGAAGCCTTGCTGCGGCCTCGTGCTCGGCCGCGACCATGATCTCCACCGCTCCCAATCCGTCGAGGGTGAGGCCGTGGGTGTGGCGCAGGGCCTCGCCGCTGGGTGGAGGTGGGGAATGTCGTGGGCGGCGAGGAAAGACCGCACCTGGGTTTCATCGAACTCCCCCTGGGCGGTGTAAACGACGACCAAATCTTCGTTCATGACAGCCACGGTAGCACAAGGTTTAGCCCGCACTTCTCACCAGCTTTCTGCTGCGGCCGGCGATGCACCATACCCAGCGGGGTTTTCTCACTTCGGGGTGCTCGACGTACTGTCAAGCACGACTCCGCGCCCCTCAGGTCGAAAACCCCACTGGGCACGGCACCTCGCCGACCTCGCCACGAAAGCTGGTGAGAAGTGCGGGTTCATTGACAGCTCGGACAACCGTTGTTATGATCCCCTCCCCCTTTTCGAGGGGCGATCTTTGGCATTTTATACGGGACGAAGACGGGTCGGAAAGAGTCCAGGGGACCACCTGTCATTAGTCTCTGGGACGTGTGATTCGCGGCGTATTGGTCGGAACCACCCATCTCAGATACCCGGGAGGCGCGTAGCTCAGCTGGTTAGAGTACTACCTTGACACGGTAGGGGTCAGCGGTTCGAGTCCGCTCGCGCCTACCATTTTGCGGATCCGTGAAGGCGCGTAGCTCAGTTGGTTAGAGCGCATCCCTCACACGGATGAAGTCCGCGGTTCGAGTCCGCGCGCGCCTACCATCGCGGAGATCCGAAGCCCGACCCCCAACGGTCGGGTTTTTGTGTTGCTGGGAGAAGACGATGACCGAAAATATACGGGTGAGCTTGCCGGACGGCAGCGCGCGGGAATTTTCCGCGGGCACAACCGTCCTCGAGGTGGCTGAAGCCATCGGCCCGCGGCTCGCCCGCGACACGATCGCCGGGATTCTCGATGATCAGTTGGTGGATCTGCGGATGCCCATCAGATCTGATGCCGACCTCCGGATCGTGACCGCCAAGGACCCCGAGGCGGGCGACGTCATCCGTCACTCGGCCGAGCACGTACTCGCTGACGCGGTCAAGCGATTGTGGCCGGGCACGCCGATTGACGCCGGCCGCCGGGACCATTCTGAGAAGTACCAGTACGATTTCCGCTTCCCACGCCCCTTCCGCCCCGAAGACTTCGAGCGCATCGAGGAGGAGATGGCGCAGATCATATCCGAGGATCTCGAGTTCGAGCGGCGGGAAGCGGACCGCGACGAGGTGCGGCGGGTGATGAGCGAGCGCGGCGAGGACATCAAGCTTATCAGGCTCGAGGACATCCCCGAGGACGACACGATCACCCTGTACTCGCACGGCCCGTTCCTCGACCTGTGCCGCGGCCCGCACGTTCAGCGCACCTCGCAAATCGGCGCGGTGCGGCTGCTCGAGGCCTCCGGCGCCTACTTCAAGGGCGACGAGCGCAACGAGATGTTGCAGCGCATCTACGGCACCGCCTTTGCCTCGAAGAAGGAGCTCGAGGCCTACTTCGCGCGCCTCGAGGAGCTCAAGCGGCGCGACCATCGGCGGCTGGGCCGCGAGCTCGATCTTTTCTCTTTCCACACCGAGGCGCCGGCGAGCCCGTTCTTCCACCCACGGGGGACGATCGTTTACAACGCCCTCATTGAGCTCATGCGTGAGAAGTACCGTGCCTACGGCTACGACGAGGTCATCACCCCGCAGATCTTCGACGTCGAGCTGTGGAAGCGCTCGGGGCACTACGACAACTACCGCGACGACATGTTTTTCGCCGATGCTTTTGACGAGGTCGAGGAGCGTTCCGCGAGCGTCAAACCGATGAACTGTCCGTCGCACTGTCTGCTGTACGGTGATCGGACCCACTCCTACCGCGAGCTGCCGCTGCGGATCGCCGACTTCGGTCGCCTCCACCGCTACGAGCGGTCTGGGGTGGTGACGGGCTTGACGAGGGTGCGGACCTTCTCCCAGGACGATGCCCATATCTTCTGCACGCCCAAGCAGATCGAGGCCGAGATGACCGCCCTCTTCGACTTCACTTTCGAGATCTATGATCTCTTTGGATTCGAGGACGTCACGGTCTACCTCTCGACGAGGCCCGAGAAAGCGATGGGCGATCCCGAGGTCTGGGAGCACGCCGAGGCCGTGCTGACCCGGTGCCTCGATGATCGGAAGGATCTCAACTACACCGTCAAGCCGGGCGAGGGCGCGTTCTACGGCCCGAAGATCGACTTTGACGTCCACGACGCGCTCGGCCGCTCGTGGCAGCTGGCCACCATCCAGCTCGACTTCCAGATGCCCGAGCGCTTCGATCTGACCTATGTCGACTCGGATGGTTCTGAAAAGCGGCCGGTGATGATCCACCGCGCCATCCTGGGATCGCTGGAACGCTTCTACGCGGTGATGTTGGAGCACTTCGGCGGCGATCTGCCGCCATGGCTGGCGCCGGAGCAAGCACGGGTGCTGCCGGTCACTGATGAGATCAACGACTACGCCGAACGGGTGGCGTCCGACCTCCGTGCCCGTGGGTTGCGGGTGGAGGTCGACCGGCGCTCGGAGAAGCTCGGTTACAAGATCCGGGACGGAGAGACTCAGAAGGTGCCCTATCTGTTGGTGGTGGGGCAGCGGGAAGCGGAGAACGACACGGTTTCCCTCCGATTGCGGCATCGGAGGGACGAGGTGTGAAGTCAATCGACGAGGTCGCCGACCGCATCACAAACGCCGTCAACACACGCTCTTTGGAGCTATAATTTGTTCGGAAAAAGGAGCCGGCTATGCCAAAGCTGAAGACCCACCGTGGGGCCGCCAAGCGGATCAAGAGAACCTCTAGCGGAAAGTTCAAGCGCCACCACGCCTATCACTCACATATCCTGACCAAGAAGACCCGCAAGCGGAAGCGCAAGCTGCGCTCGGCCACCATCGTGTCATCGGCTGACGCCAAGGTGCTCGCAAAAATGCTCGCGGCGCAGAAGTAGGGAGACAGCATGCGTGTCAAACGATCGTCCAATCGCAAGGATCGGCGCAAGAAGATCCTCAAGCTCGCCGAAGGATACTGGGGTGGAAAATCGCGGTTGC
>PVMK01128652.1_pt1 | contig 22482 bp, 19 predicted proteins | sample 1853481 | NCBI WGS metagenome assembly PVMK01 (sample SAMN08533507, study PRJNA380276) | Marine sediment metagenome, whole genome shotgun sequencing project. | reverse complement strand
TACAGGTAGATTTTGCGTACCAGAGAACGGCGAGCATGGTCACCGCTTTCATTTTCTTGCGAAGCTTCAAAAACCATGGGTCGCCATGTTTTTAACCACAAGGGTAGGCCAATGGCAATTGTTGCCAGCGCTGCTGATAAACGTGTCTGCAGCCAATCCTCACCGGACACCGATGGTGTTCCAATTACCAGGTCATTTAAAAAAGTTAGCAAAGAGAAAATGCCTATGAATGTCGCCCCCAAGCCAAAGAATGCCAGCAAGTAATAATAGATTCGCTTTATTGCAGCTCTCCGGGGTGACGCGGGTAGCAATTGGATTTCTGTTTGCACCATGCGTCCGTAATAAAACCACAGCCCACCCAATACGATCAGCGTTGATAAAGGCACATTAATTTCATTCAGAAAGTTTGCGAAAGTGTAGGATTTACCTAAGATGACTTGGAAAACTGTCGTTAAGATGATTCCTGCTGGGATCAGCACACCACCTAAGCCTATCAAGCTCAAGATATACAGAATCACTCGCCGCAGTAATGACGCTTTTTCATCTGGGTGTTTTAACGATCGCTGCACTTGAAGCCAGGTATAAAACCACAAAGGGATACCTACACATAACAATGTCAGACCATTCGCTAGCATCGATGATCGACTATTGCCCACCATTTCAGTACTGCCAAAAATAAATTGTAAAACTTGTACCATGCCTACGATCAGCATAGTTAATCCATACAACACCCAGATATAACGGTACCACCGGCGCGTTTCGATGAAGGTATTAAAACCTGGCGAATCCTCCCAATTCTTACGCAGCAGTGAGAATACGTAGCCAGCGATCAACCCATTCATGGCGATAGCTATTAAGTTATCTGGCCAAGTCTGGTACAGACCAAGAAAAGCTTCTCTGGCTGGCAAACTGAATACTTTCAACCAGAAACGATTTATCAGCGATAAAATATTTTGGGTTATGGGAACAAGAGTTGCCAATAATAGGCCATAGAAGAAAATTGCGCGTACTCGACTGGTGCGCTCTTCACTGTCTTTATCAGCCGTCCGCTGTGCAGGAATCCAGTGAAGTAAAAAGACTGGCACACCCACTAATATTGACGATAAGGCTCCTGCTAATTGGCTTGTGCTGCCCCCAACATCCCCAGAAAAAGCAGATCTGGCTAATCCTATCAATCCCCATGTAACGACTTCTAAACTGATGAAGGCAACTGCATAAAAATATACACGACGTATGGTACGCATAGATTTTCCTCCTCAAGCTTTATCCGAAGCAGAATAACCCGTTCAACGATCTAGCCTAACCCATCCCGAACGACCTGTAAGGGACCAGGTTTTTGAGGGTTCTACCTCTTTATATCACTATACCAATTCCAGCCCCAATAGGACGATGGGGCGTATGCCAATTTCCACTGTCCGGCTTGTTTTACAAGCCAAACAGAACCATTCTCGTACCACGGTCGTTCGAAGGGAACGGAGCTGTGAAAAGTAACGGTAATAGCTACAAAGGCCTCCTCCCCGGTTTGGTCGGTTGTATCAATATGGACGCTGGAGTTTTCTAATCCCCAAGAGTTTTCGAAAAAATTCTGCTGAAATTGTGATAAGGTGGGCTTTTCATCGGCATCTTGCAAATAGCCATAGGCTCGTTGATAATCTCCTTGATGCAAGGCCAAAACATAATTATGCACAACACCTTCAGGCGTGTTTTCAGGTTGGTACGCTTGCTGATCATCTTGACGGATAAAGAAAAGCACCAACGACACCACAATTAGAATAGCGATCACGCTTAAAATAATCAGTAATCCACGATCTTGTTTCATTTAAGCCCTCCTTGTACCATAAATTCCTTTAAGGTGCAAAGAAAATCCCCAAGAAAACATTTTTATCTAAGATCTGTTGAATATCAACGGAATTACATTGTTCGTTGATGCCCTGGCTGGACCCAAATTACAATAAATGGGCCAATAATGGGCAAAATCATAGCTACAATCCCCCAACCAGCGTATTCCCAAAGGGAGAGTTTGCGGCCTCGCAGGAATAACGCAGCCAAGATATTGAGACTCAAAATACAGCCCAAGATCATTAATCGCACGGTATCAGCAGATAACAACATGATGAGGTATTCTCCGGGGTAAGGTGGTTGTTACGCTTACATTGTAGTGGATTTTTTACTCCCCCGCAACCACTATTTCGATTAAATATTCTAAAAAAATTACGGTGCACTAAAATGCACCGTAATTCTCATATAAGGCTGTCAAATAATTTTCGTTGGAGCAGAAAACCCCAGGTTTTATCTCTTTGCCTAGAGCCAGCCGCGCAGTTCCATGGCTTTAACAACTTTATCGATTGCTACCATATAAGCGGCATCTCGCATATAAACATTTTCACGCTCCGACATCTTCAAAACGCCCTGGAATGCCGTGGTCATCTTTTGATCTAATTTGGTGATGACTTCATCATGACTCCAATAGAAGTTCATGTCATTTTGCACACCTTCAAAATATGAAACGGTTACACCGCCGGCATTGCACAAGAAATCGGGGATGTTGAAAACACCATTTTTCTTAAAGACTTCATCGGCTTCTGGCGTGGTAGGTCCATTGGCACCTTCTGCAACCACTTTGACTTGGCCGCTGATTTTATGCACAGTCTCGGCATTAACTTGTCCTTCTAGTGCTGAAGGGATCAAAACGTCAACTTCCTTAGAAATCCAAGCACTGCCATCCTCAAGAATATAACCCGTATCACGAGCCTTATCTTTATCGATCGTGCCATATACATCCGTAATGGATTGCAAGAAGATAGGATCAATACCATCTTTGTGGCTAATAGTGTATGCTTTCTGATCCTCGCGATCCCAGTATGATACACACGCCACCGACCCGCCAAGGAATTGATCGTAACCGATAGCGGCATATTGAGCCACATTGCCAAAACCTTGAATGGCAGCGACAGTCCCTTTTGTTTCCAGGTTTAGGTGTTTCATAGCTTCGCGAATTGTGTAGATAACCCCAAAGCCGGTCGCTTCCGTGCGGCCTAAAGAGCCGCCGCTGCCGAGCGGTTTACCGGTGATCACGCCAGGAGTAAATTCGCCCACCAGCTTAGAATACTCATCCATCATCCAGCCCATCATGCGTGGGTTGGTGCCCACATCTGGTGCAGGGACATCTTGGCGAGGACCTATATTGCGGTAGATTTGATCAATCCAGCCTCGACAAAGACGCTCTTGCTCGCCAATCGACAGGGACGCTGAATCAACAGCTACGCCTCCCTTGCCGCCGCCTAATGGAATATCGGCTACTGCGCATTTCCAAGTCATCCACATGGCCAAAGCTCGGACCGTATCCAATGTTTCAGAGGCATGGAAGCGGATCCCCCCTTTGGATGGTCCGCGCACATCACTGTGTTGTACTCGGTAACCAAAGAAAACATTAATCGAACCATCATCCATTTTGACAGGAATCTGGAACCGAAATTCACGAGTTGGCCAACGCAACATCGCGGCAGCTTGTGGATCTAAGTTAAGCTGCTTGGCAACACCATCAAATTGGGATTGCGCCATTTTGAAAGCATTAAGTGATAGGGTCATGCTAATTCGTCTCCTGCTATAGTTGAGTAGGTTAAATTATGCGCGGGCACCACGGTGAGTGCCCGCTTAAAATTTCACGGTTTGTAAAAATTATAGATAATCATTTTCATAACTTCATCTCGCCAAAATTAGGCCAGCATATACCTGAAGCGTAACAAACGCAGTAGAAAACGTCAAGTGAAATTGTCATAACCCGAGGGTGAGTAAATTCCCACCCTGGGCAGCTAATTTTTTAGTTGTTTCTCTAATTCAAGCCGGATCGCTTTGGGGTCTGCTTGGTCTTTTGCCAACCGCATCACCTGCCCGAAAAACCAATTGACTAACCCTTCTTTCCCTGCTTGGTACGCAGCCAATTCTTCGGGGTTGTCAGTCAAGACACCCGTTACCCAAGCTGCAATCTGTGATGGATCAGATATTTGACCCAAACCGCGATCATCAATAATAGCTTCGGCTGATCCCCCACTTTGGAAGATTTCTGCCAGAACGGTTTTGGCTGTAGCCTGATTGATTTCATCCGCTTCTAGCAGCGCCAGTAGATTAGCCAAAGTCTGTGCATTCACTTTAAGATCGGCAACCTTCACCCGATCCTGATTCATTAATCCAAATAGTTCACCCGTTATCCAATGGAAGGCTCGTTTTACGTTAATCTTCGGTACTGCTTCCATGACAGCTTCAAAATAATTGGCCAGATCTTGTTCAACGGTCAAGAGAGCTGCATCCTCAGCTCGTAGATTGTATTGTTCTTGGAAACGCTTTAACTTGCTGTTTGGCAGTTCCGGCAGTGATTTGCGAACTTCCTCAATCCATGCCGCATCGATTCTCAGCGCAGGTAGATCGGGTTCTGGGAAGTAGCGATAATCATCTTCTTCTTCCTTGCTGCGCTGAGGGATTGTGACCTCGCGGTTTTCATCCCATCCCATGGTTTGCTGAACAACCACACCACCCTGCAGCAGCAATTCGCTTTGGCGTTGTGTTTCATACAAAATTGAACGCTCTAAAGCGCGAAAACTATTTAAATTTTTGATCTCTGTGCGTGTGCCAAGACTTTGCTCGCCCACCGGTCTTACAGAGACATTAGCTTCAAATCGCAGCACACCTTTTTGCATGTCTCCTGAATTTACATCTAAATAGCGCAAGAGTATGCGTAAAGCCTCTCCATAAGCTCGGGCTTCTTTGGCAGAACGTAAATCTGGCTCAGATACGATTTCTAAGAGCGGTACGCCAGCCCGATTGAGATCAACTAAACTGTGACCATTAACATGTGTTAGTTTGCCCGTATCCTCTTCAAGATGTACTCTCCGTATGCGAATGTCGCGCTCACCTTGCACACTATTAATGGATAGCGTTCCATGACGCGCTAAGGGTTGATCGTATTGGGAGATTTGATAGCCTTTGGGGAGATCAGGATAGAAATAATTTTTACGTGCGAAAATACTCACCGGTGCAATCTCACAGCCCAGCGCCAATGCTACGCGCATGCCGTACGCTACACTTTGTTGATTGACGACTGGCAATGTGCCCGGCATGGCCGCACAAACAGGGCAAACGGCGCTGTTGGGCGCAGCTTCAGTAGAATCGACTACCCGGCATCCACAGAACATTTTGGAACGAGTGGCTATTTCAGCGTGAACTTCAATCCCGATGATTGGTTCATATTGAATAATTTTCATGGTGAATTATTATTGGGCGCTAAATGCGGCTTGATAGGTATGGGTGAGCGTGACGACCCACCCCTGCCTACTCCTTAGCAATTTTCACCGCTACAACTGCAGATCCGAATTGTCACCAAGGTTCAAGCTGCTGGCACTGTCGCTAACCCTTGTATTTTGACCAATCAGGGACCCATTTAAAATGATATTTTCTGCATGTGCATTATCCTCAAGAATCGTGTCTTGGATGATGCTGTGTTTTATCGTACAGCCAGCGCCAATGGAAGTGTAGGGACCAATTACTGAGGCTTCAATCTTGGCATCGGGGTGCACGAAAACGGGCTGGATAATGGTATTGCCACTTTTGTCAGCTGGCTCACTTGCATGACCGTTATCTAGCAAATAGCGATTGGTTTCTAAAACAGCCTCAGGTGTACCTGCATCAAGCCAAATATTAACTCGCTCAGTGCGCATACGCAAACCGCGTTCAATCATGATATTGATTGCATCGGCCAAATAGAATTCCCCTTGAAGTTGGTAATCTTGCTCGAATTGTGCTTCAATAGCCGCAATCAAGTCTTCGGATTGCTTGAAATAGTAGAAACCGACTAGGGCAAGATTGTTGTGCACCTCTTTGGGCTTTTCAATCAAGCGGGTTACCCAGTCATTCTCGCCAATTTTGGTCACGCCAAAGCGCCTGGGGTCGGGTACTGGTTTGACCCATGCCACTGCGTCGGCACGTTCATCCGCCAGAAAGGATAAATTCGTTTCAATAAGAGTATCCGCAAATACCATTAACATCGGACCATTGAGATAATCTTTTGCCAGGTAAATGGCGTGCGATTGGCCGCGCATCTCATCTTGCACAATAAAACGCACCTGGGTTTCGGGGTGATGCCTGGCCATGTAGGTTTCAATTTTATCTCCCAAATACCCGACGATAAAAACAAGTTCGACGTTTTCAGGATCGGGTAAGGTCTCGAACATTGCCAGTAAATGATCGAGTACACACTTTCCGGCAATACTGATCAATTGCTTCGGCCGGCTCCAAGTGTGTGGGCGCAAACGGCTGCCAAAGCCAGCCATTGGGATGATGATTTTTAATTTTTCAGACATGATGTATCCTTATGGTATTCTCATCTTAATATTGTTATTATACTCGTTTGAAGAGCTAATGCGATTTTGCAATTATGGTTATTCCTGAAAATTTCAAGCAAACAATGTTTCGAATCTATGGACAACAAGGTTTAGATTGGTTGGGCACCTTGCCGAGTTTACTCGATGAGTATTCGCAACGTTGGTCGCTGACACTATTACCGCCCTTTGAGCCGTTTTCGTATAATTATATTGTCCCAGCTATCACGGCAGAGGGTCGGGATGCAGTCCTTAAAACCGGGTTTCCTAATCCTGAACTGTTAACTGAAATATATGCTCTTCGGCATTATGCCGGGCATGGCAGCGTTCAACTGCTAGAATCAAACACCGAAAAGCAGATCATGCTTTTGGAGCGCATCAGACCCGGAGAAAATTTATTCGATTTGGACGATGATCAACAAAGTACCCTGATTGCTGCTCAGCTTATGCAGCAGCTATGGAAACCGGTTGCCGAAGAGCAGCTTTTTCCGACAACCTCACATTGGATGCGCAACTTGTTTGACCTCCAACCCCAAACCACACCTATCGATAACAGTCTGATAGATATAGCCCAACAACTTGCCAAAGCTTTGCTGGTTTCTGAAGCCAATCTCGTGCTTTTGCATGGCGATTTACATCATTGGAATATCCTCTCTGCAGAACGTCAATCGTGGTTGGCGATCGACCCAAGGGGGATTGTTGGTGAACCTATCTTCGATATTAGTGCCTTGCTGCGAAACCCTGTTAGCAGGATCATTTCCATGCCAGATTTTGCAGACACAACCCGCCGCCGTTTGAATATTCTTGCCGAGGTCTTAGGCTTTGAGAAAAAATATATGTTGCAGTGGAGCCTGGCGCAGGCCGTGCTCTCAGCACAATGGTCCTATGAAATGGGAGCAATAAATTGGCAGGCTTTTGAGCTTAGTGCGCATGTATTTTATGAGATATTGACGGATTAATATTTTTTACGGGTTGGACCCACTATCTATAGCCTACGAGACCAATAATGATTGGTTGAGTAGTGGGCAGCCCTTCTTTGCGGAAATGTCTTATACGGGCTATGGTCAATAAGATGGCACCACGCAAAGACTCTTGTTTTCCTGGGGAGGTTTCAGGTCGCGTAGATTGCCAAAAAGTCTACTTTAGGTATCAAGATCAGCGATTGTCTTTTCCATCAAGTCAACAGCAATATGCAGGGTTTCAGCATCGAAGGCCAATTTAGCGCCAGCTGTGGAATACAGCTCAGGCAATGTGACTGTTCCACCAAGCATCAGGGCATTGCGGTAATCAGCTACCGCTTGGCCTTGATCATTGATTGCATTGGCCCACACTTGCACTGCGCCTAATTGGGCTAGGCCATACTCCACATAATAAAAAGGTGCTTGATGAATATGCAGTTTTCGATGCCAACCAGTAACTTTAATATCTTCCAAACCCTGCCAATCGACGCCAGTCATGAAGCGATTCCAAAGTCGTGACCACTGGTCATCACAATTTGATGGGGCCGACGCGGCCTTGGGGTTTTCATAAACCCAATGCTGGAAAGCATCGACTACGGCCATGTAGGGCCAGAAGAGAATAGCAGTCTCTAAATGTTCCACGCGGGCGCGCACCGCATTAATTTCGCTGTAGTATCCACCTTCTGTCCCGATAAGATAAGGTGCAGCCAGCAATTCCATGGCCATAGATGCTACTTCAGCAAATTCCATTGGGACTGCTTGTTGTTGATAATAAGGTAAGTGATTCGACTCAAGCGCGTGGAAAGCATGGCCAGATTCGTGTAAAAGCGTTTGCACATCATCGTGCATCCCCACGGCATTTTGGAAAACAAAAGGCTTTCGAGTGGATGCCAACGTATAGGAAAACGCGCCCGGGGCTTTTCCTTTGCGATTATCAGTATCAAGTAAACCTTCTCGTTGCAAGGTGGCGAAATGCTCTCCGAGCCGGGGGTCAACCTTGTTAAATATTGCCGCAGCCTTGGCTTCTAACTCGGTAATATTTTCAAAGGGGCGCAGCGGGGCACGATTTAACGCATCTACCCACAAATCCCACGGGCGCAGAGTTTCGACACCTAAGCGTTTTTTGCGGCGTTCGTAAATGCGCTCGGCTGCAGGGACAACAACCTCTTCAATGGCTTCTTGGAACGTGACGCAATCTTCTGGTGTGTAGGCAAAACGCAGCATTTTTTGCCAAGCATAGGCTCGGTAATCGCGCTTATCTGCGTTGGTAGCCAAATGTCCGCGCAATTTCATAAACTTGCCCCAAAGGTCATTTATGGTCTCACGGTCAGCTAATTGGCGTTCAAATGCCAAACGCCAGGCCTTTTCACGGGTTGTGCGGTCGGGGTCTTGGTAAAATGGAATCATCTGCGTGATCGTTTTCTCTTCACTCCCCCACAAGACCGTTTGCGCCCCGATGAGTTTATTGTATTCATTACAGAGTTTCGATTCTTGGGTAAGCAGGGGTAAGTTGGCATCGCGAAATAAATCTGCCTGTGCGCGCAAATTGCGGGTGGGAATTTCAAATCCCTTTGGTTCCAGGCCGCTGGCAAGAAATTTTTCTTTGATTTTTTGATCGGCAGCTTTTGATTGCGGGTAAACGCCATCTAAGAAAGCTTCGAAGGCTTGTTGCGCGTTCTTGCTGGTGGTATCTAAAGCTGTGGCGATATACAGACGAGCTTCGGTCTCATCCCATAGTTCAGCCAAACGAGTCCAATCTGCGAGATATTGGTGCACATTATCGACATTTATTTTTTGAGCGAGCAAATCATCGACATAAGGTTGATATTGTTCCCAAGACCAGGGGAGTACATTTTTAGGATTTTTTGGCAGTGTATTGAACATCGAGACATTCTCCTACGAATAGTCACTTTGAAGTTGTTTTTCGATTTTGAGGGTGGATTTTGCCTTGCTCAAAGACTCTAAGCATACTTTCAACAATTTGGGGGTCCAGGTGGTCGCCGGATTCGTACCGCAAGGTATTAAGTGCATTTTCAATGTCCATTGCCCGGCGATAGGGTCGATCGGATGTAAGGGCGTCAAAGACATCGGCTACAGCCACTATTCGAGCGATAATTTCGATTTCGTCTCCTGCAAGTCCTGCAGGATATCCTCGTCCATCAAGGCGTTCGTGATGTTGAGCTAAGGCGGGCACTTCGGATCGCAAAGAATTTACTTTGCTAATAATTCCGGCGCCCACAGCGGGATGTTTTTTAATTTCAGAATATTCATGATCAGTTAATGTGTCAGGTTTTCCGAGGATATGATCTGGAACCCCGATCTTGCCAATATCATGCAACAACGCGCCAACGCGAATGTGGCGTATTTCCTCACTGGACAAGCCCATTTCTTCTGCCATCGCTACCGAGAACTCACTCACACGTTGAGAATGCCATTCGGTATACGGGTCTTTGAGATCAATGGCTGCGACCAATGCTTGAATAGTTTCTAAAAATAGTTCATCGGCGTTGGTATAGAGCTGAGCGATATGAAGGACAGTTGCGGCCTGATTAGCCAGTATGCCTAGCAATTCAGCATCGCTGTCATTAAACACGGCCCCTATTTTGTTGATCGCCTCAATACCGCCTATGATTTTCGCTTTCGCAACCCCGCGTTCCTCGCCTAAGATAATCTCACTAGAACGTAAAGGCACTGCAATCAATGAGCGTGTTGTTGTGCCAACTTCAAGGTCAACACCCTTATAGTGGCGGCTGTCTTGGTTGATATCAGTAAGAATTACAGTTTCTCCCGATTCAATCACATGTCCGATGATTCCTTTCCCCGCAGGAACACGAATATCCTTGTTTTGATCAATATTGGACGCTAAATGTAAGATTGCATCACCACTTTCTTGATCGAGCAGAAAGATAGATACACCTTCAGCGCTGAGTAGCCTGCAAGCATGCTGCACAATACGATTTAACACTTGGTCGGAATCTAATGTAGAGGTAAATTCACCAATGATATCAACCAACGCCTCAAACCGTTCGCCACGATACCGACTGGCATTTAATAAGTTTGAATTCTCAATCTCAGAAGCCATGCGGTTGCCCAAAAACTGCATCAAAGGCAAAGGTGAATGGGAGTAGTTGAAAACTTGCACAACGCCGGTTGATTCCCCGCGCAGTAAAAGTGGCAGGGAAATCGCATTCCTGAGTTCATTTTTCTCGAGCCCATTGGGCATTCGCCAACGAGAATCCGACTTCAAATTTCTAACATTAATAGCTTCTCGTTGTTGCATGACATCATGAGCAACACGTAGCTGGCTATCCACGCAGAGTTCCAGCATGGATCGGATTTGTTCATCACCCACAGCAGAATTTAAGATTAATTCACCCCCGGGGTGCTTGTTTAAAAGATGAAGAGTGCCAGCGTTCGCACCGCTAATTTGCATAATGAGGTTAAGCATTTCATCGAGTAATGCACTTAACTCAGTTTGATTAGCAATTCGATTAGCTCGTGTCAAAACTTGAAAAAATGGCGAGTTTTCATCGGCTTGCTGTACAGGACTAATTGGGTCGAGGTTTAGGAAAGTCATCGTGTTGTATTACCTCAATTGGGGTTTTTGTTTATGCCATGGGGTATGCTGCTGGTATACATGAGTAATTTCCACCAGCCTCTTTTCTTGGAAATGCGGTCCCAGAAGTTGCATCCCTATGGGTAAATTGTTTTCATCACAGCCAACTGGAAAAGCGATTCCAGGAATGCCGGCAAGGTTAGTTGGCAGCGTAAAGATATCTTCAAGATACATCGATAACGGATCGCCGCGGTGTGCGCCAATTTTAAATGCCGTCGTCGGTGCAACAGGCGCTGCAACAAAATCAACCATTTCAAACGCCCTCTTGAAATCATCTTGGATCAAAGCTCGTACTTTTTGGGCTTTACCATAATAAGCGTCATAGTATCCAGCTGAAAGCGCGTAAGTTCCCAGCATGATGCGGCGTTTGGTTTCACGCCCGAATAATCTTCCCCGAGTCTGGCGATAAATGTCTTCAAGCGTGGTGGCTGCAGCGCGTGGTCCATAGCGGATGCCATCGTAGCGTGCCAGGTTAGCCGATGCTTCAGCCGGAGCAATTAAATAATAGACTGGGACAGCATACTGCGTGTGAGGCAGCTCAATAGGTGCAATTTCGGCCCCCAGAGATTCAAGCAGGGCGATGGCATCCTTAACAGCAGATTTAACTTCGGCTTGGATTGCTGCATCAAAATATTCATCAGGGATGCCAATGCGTACTCCGGAGAGGGTTGCACCCTCTTCAAGTTCTATTGCTGGCATTGGACATTTGGAACTGGTGGCATCCTGATGATCGTGCCCGCCCATAACCGAGAAAACAGCCCCGACATCGGCTGCACTCTGGCCCAAAACGCCTACAGTATCCAACGACGATCCATAAGCGAAAAGACCGTAGCGTGATACGCGGCCATAGGTTGGCTTAAGCCCGGTCACGCCGCAGAAAGATGCTGGTTGGCGGATGCTGCCGCCTGTATCGGTGCCTAACGCTGCTGAGGTGAATTGTGCTGCTACTGCAGCCGCACTGCCACCGCTAGAACCGCCTGGGACGCGTGTCAAATCCCAAGGGTTGTGGGTGACGCCATAGGCCGAGTTCTCGGTTGATGACCCCATGGCGAATTCATCGGTGTTAGTTTTCCCTAAAATTACAGCACCGGCATTTTTCAAGCGCAAAACAGCAGTGGCATTATAAGGTGGTTGAAAGGTTTCCAATATTTTGGAGCCAGCCGTGCAGCGCAGCCCCTCAACGGCAAGCACATCCTTGACGGCAACAGGAATTCCCATCATAGCTGAGATAACGCCTCCCTCCTGCCGCCAGGATTTCAACTGTCGGTCGGCTTGGTCGGCCTGAGCAAGAGCGCCATCCACATCCACCTGAAGAAAAGCATGCAGCTGGGAATCGAAATTATCGATGCGATCCAAATAAGCTTGTGTAAGAGCGCGGCTGGATGTATCCCCCGTGCGCAGCGCTTTCGCAGCTTCTAAAAGTGTGAGATCTGTTAGCTTGGCCATCAGCAATGATCTCAGTCGGCAGCCTTGAAAACAGCCGGGGTCTTGAATTGCTCGTGCTCGGTTGCCGGTGAATTTTTGAACAGCTTAACCTTATCAAGACTCGGCAGCGGTTCATCATTCCGAAAAACATTTTGCGACGAGTCAAATTGGGTTATAGGGGCAACATGCTCCGTATCCAATGTTTGTAGCTGCTCAAAGTAAGCCAAAATTGCTGAGAGCTGCTCGCGATAGCTTTCTTTTTCTTCCGGCGTAAGCTCTAAACGAGCCAAGGCTGCGATTTCTTCAATTTGTTGTGGTGTCAACGACATGGGTAAATTATATCACTGCAGGTTACCAGGTGGCTGCATACCAACGCAGATAACTTTCAATATGCGCACTCCAATAAGCCTCGTCGTGGTACCCGGGGAATAGATGCCACTCGTGGGGGATATTCTCTTCCGTGAGCATAGTTTCGAGTTGCTGAGTGGTATAGCCCCAACGATCCTTCTCTCCGATGTCCATGTAGATGCGCGGTAACCAAGCGACTGGTATTGATGTCAGTTCGTCTCGCAGATGGTTGATGCCATCGATTGCAAAGGTGGGAGTGCTGTGCAGGCCCATACTGCCAAATAACTCCCAGTTTGAATAACCAATATGAATGGCCCAATTTCCACCTCGCGAAAGCCCGCCAATCGCCCTGTGCTCGCGGTCAGGTAATGTGCGATAGTTTTGATCAATTTCTGGGATTAGCGCCTGGACAAATGCTTCGCCGAAGGCGTTTTCTGGTGGCGGGATACGATCATGTGCATCGAAGGGCATTACGATAATTATCGGAACAATCTCATCGGCAATTATTAATCTGTCGGCTGTTTCGTCTGCGCCTAGGCGATCCCACTGATCGTCGGTATAAGTTTGCCCGTGAATCAAATACAATACTGGATAGTGTTGATTGGTTTGTTGAGTGTAGCACGGTGGAGTATAAACTCGGAAAAGCAGGGGCTCTTTCAATAATTCTGTGCTGAGTTGAGTTAGCTCGATTTGCCCACCTTCGCTCCAGCACGCCAAAGGCGTTACAGTCAGTGATGGCTGAGGTTGATTGGTTGCAAGTAGGGATACCGTTGGAGAGCTGGCATGCTGGCTGGGTGTGGAAATGATAATTTTCTGGGAGGGTGTCTCTGCTGGAACTTCAACAGTAGCGTTTGAAGAGTAGCATGCCCCCAATCCTAGGGAAAAGATCAACCCCCAAAGGAAAAAGCATCCACGGCTCAATCGTCTTTTTCTTCCGATTCTTCGGGTGAATTTTGATCGGCTACAGGAATGTCGAGAGCAACAGTATCTTCCATCTGAATTTTCCCGCGTAAGAAAGCGCCATCTTCTGTCGCGAAGGCAGCGGTGACCACATCACCCCAGACGCGGCCTGTGCTGCGAATTTCAACTTTCTCAGCTGTGATATTGCCCCGCAATGCGCCAGCCACTATGACGATATCAGCCTGCACCTGCTCGCAAGTGATCCGCCCGGTCTGACCGATAACCAACATGCCGCGCAAAGAAATATCACCGTCGAAGGCACCCTCAATGCGCACGCCGCCCCGACCAGTGATAGCGCCTTTCCAGGCAATCCCGTCTCCTAGCACTGAGTTAACACGCGCTGTTGGTTCCGGAATATTAGCTGTGGGGAGTCCTTTGTTTCGTTTCTTAAACATGGTTTATTGCTCTTAATCAGGCCACTAGTTTACCATGAAGGCAATTATTGTTAAGGCGATATTTTGGGCGGTCTTTCGCCGAAATATTGATAATAATTGACTTCGATATTGCCATTATACAGTTTTCTAACTCGATCAGGCCGAGCGCGCTTAAAATAATCAGGGAACTTTTTGTCCGCTGTTAAAATATATAGCGACCAGCCCTTTTTCTTGCGGAACATTTTATTAAGTGAAATATATATTTGGTTTAGTGCTTGAAACCCTCCAATTTTAATGCCATAAGGAGGATTAGATATCACAACACCGTATTGTTGATCAACCCATAAATCTTTAACGTCTTTTTGCTTGAACATAATATCATCCCCAACGCCGGCTGCATAAGCATTGGCCTTGCTTACCTTAATTATGGTCTCATCAATGTCATAGCCGAATAGCTGTAATTCGATATCTTTAATGATGGCTTGTTTAGCCTCAGCTCTTGCCAAATCCCACGTTCTTTGCTTAATTGCCGGCCATTGTTCTGATGCAAATTTTCGCCTTAGTCCGGGCGCGATATTCTTGGCGATCAACGCAGCTTCGATCAAAATTGTTCCCGACCCGCACATGGGATCAATTAAAAGGCGGTCTCGATTCCAAAAACTTAATTGCACGAGTGCGGCCGCCATCGTTTCTTTAATGGCGGCTTGTCCCGCTTGAGATCGATACCCCCTGCGATTAAGTCCTGACCCTGATGTGTCCAGGGTGAGCGTTGCGATATCTTTTAATATAGCAACCTTAATAGTAAATGCTGGTCCTGTTTCATCAAACCATTGCGTGGCATATTTTTCTTTGAGGCGTTCAACAACTGCTTTTTTTACAATAGATTGGCAAGCTCGGACACTGCCTAAAGTTGATTTTACGGAGGTGCCTGTTACCGTAAATTTTCCGTCCTCGGTGATCCACTTTTCCCACGCTAGCGCATTGGTATCCTCAAAGAGTTTGTCAAAGGTGTCAGCTTGGAATTGCCCCATTTTGAGCAGCACACGGTCGGCCGATCTCAGCCACAAATTTGCTTTGGGGATATCATCAATCTCAGCCTCAAATTCAACTTTGCCGTTAGATACTTTTAAATTTTCAAAGCCTAAGGTTTTGAGTTCGCGCTTGACAATGCTCTCAAGCCCAAACGTTGAAATAGCGATCAGGGTGATTTTGCTCATAGGTCAATTGTAGCGCGATTTTCCTTTCCCTGACATAGATAATCTTCGTTCTTTATAGGTTCTAAGCAATGGGATCCCTTCTCCAGGCTAGCCAATTGTCGGAGAGATGTTTTTTTATCTGCTACAATTAGCGGGTAAATAAATATCTCAGGAGCTTGATATGATGACAGAATCTTTAAGAGGTCTAAAGTTTGCCTTTATTGGTGGCGGGACGATGGCCCGGGCGATTATCCATGCTTTAGTGATTACCGGCAAATTACCACTGGATCAGATTGTTGCCAGCGACCCATTGGCAGGTCAACGTGAGATGCTGCAAAACCGTTATGGCATACGAGTTATCGATGATAATGCTGGTGCTGTTCAGGATGCTAATATCGTTGTGTTGTCAGTTAAACCCCAAGTATTGCCAACGGTTCTTGAAGATCTTCATGATTGTATCCAGCCCAATGCACTGATATTTTCTATTGTTGCCGGTATGCCAATAGCTACCATAACCGGTGGACTTAACCATGCGGCTGTCGTCCGCACTATGCCTAATACGCCCGCACAAATTGGGGAAGGTATGACCGTTTGGACTGCAGCCCCCGGTGTAACGGAAAAGCAGCAAGAGCAGGCCCGCACGATATTGCAACTGATGGGAAAAGAATTATATGTGCAGCACGAAAATGCTCTTGACATGGCCACTGCAGTGAGCGGTACCGGTCCGACCTATGTTTTTCTGATGATGGAAGCATTGATTGATGCCGCTGTGCATTTGGGTTTTTCTCGCAGCCAAGGTCGCTTGATCGTTGAACAGACAGTTCTAGGATCAGTGCTGTTTGCCCAACAATCCAATCTGCACATGGCGCAGTTACGCAATATGGTCACATCACCAGGGGGTACCAGCGCAGAAGCCGTTTATCAAATGGAAAAGGGCAGCTTGCGCACAGTATTCTCCAAGGCTGTTTGGGCAGCGTATCAAAAATCTCGTTTGCTGGGCGAAAAAGCACAAGAGCCGATAGATGCCCCCTTAAAGGTAGATAAATAAAACCTGGCAAGATGCTTGGTGCGGCAGCGGTGGTCATGCTGCTAATGGGGAATGCTTGTGGGCATTATCCATGATGAGTGGACAATTTGAATTTAACAACGTTACCTGTGGACATGTAAGGAGCTAGCAATAATGTTCTCATTCCATAGTTCTACCAAACAGTTGTCCGACTCAGGAATAGATACAGCCATTATCAGTGTTGGTGCGACCGAAGGATGTGGACCCTGTTTGCCGCTGCATCTCGATAACTTGGTGGCCGAGTATTTCGCGCGTGCTTGGGGCAGGGCGCTTGAAGCTTATGTTTTACCTACGCTGCCCTATAACACCTCGGAAGAGCACGCAGCTTTTAAAGGCACCATTACCTTACGGCCTGCAACCGTCATGCTGGTCTTGGGTGAAATTGTTGCTGCGCTATCAAGGATTTACCAAGCAGGTGCTCACCGTGGGGCACGGCGGATCATGGTGGATGGGCGCCTTTATCAAGGACATCAACTGGCAGTACAAGGATATTATCGTCGTTAACGCCCATCATGGCGCTGACCCAATCTGGGATCAAGCGCTCCAGCAATCTGGCCTGCCAAAAAGGGATGATCTCCACGGCGGGATTTTGTCACGCACTTTAGCGAGCTATTTAGCCCCGCAGGATCTTCTTGAAGGTCCGTATGGGCGTGATGTACCCGAAGAGATGATCGCATATAACGGCTATGTCACCTGGGATAAGATCACCCCAGATGGCAGTTGGGGCCGATACACAGCAGACGATCAAAATATTGCCACCGCTGAAACCGGGCGCATGCTGTTGGAATATTTCACCAGCCACCACGCGCCGCAGTTAAAAGATCATTTTGAGGCTGCCTGCCAGTTGAAAGGTATTTAAGACGGAGTATTTTTCTGCGAAGTGCATTGCAACCTTGAAGGTGCGACGCACTTTACCTTATATCAGTCCCAGAGCACCGATGCAATCACATCTGAGCGGGATTTAATGCGCTGGGCACTTATCTTCCCAGGATGAGCTTGGGCACCATTAGTTCGATCCGCTTGCAATCTGGGTTCCAGTGGGGAGCAATTCAAAAAAAATAGCACGTCCTGATGCATTAAACCCAAAAAAAAGCGACGAGTTTTTGCCCGTCGCTAAATTCGTACGATTATCGTAATAACCCCGCTTACTCCTCTTTGAACTTACCATCGACAATATCATCTTCTTTGGGATCATGCCACTGTCCCCCGATGGTTTGATTTAGAACATCGCGATGCTCTTGAACGATCTCAGGCGGACAAAGCTCAATAAAGATATACGTGCCAACGCCGATTATTAAAGCGTCATCAATGGGACCAGGGACAATATCGGGGAAAATGAAATACAATAAAGAAGCAAAGGGCAGTAGCTTCAAACCAAAATTGATTCTTGGATCCGACATCAATCGCATAATTAGTTTAAATTGATTGGCGATCTCTCGAAATACGCCCCCTTCTATTCTTAAGGGTTGTTTGTTTTGTTTAGTCATGCCTGCCTCCGATGGTTGCATTATACTATAGCCATTGGTGTAAAATGACAGTATGATAAAAGCCCTTATATTTGACTTTGATGGTTTGATTTTAGATACTGAGACCCCAGTTTATCGCTCTTGGGTTGAGATTTTTCAGCGCCATGAATTAACGCTGCCCTTCAGTGATTGGGCCAGTATTATCGGCACCTCCGCTGCAGAACATTTTGACCCATTTGATCAGCTCGATACACAATTAAATCGAAAACTTGATCGGAAAAAATTGGCCGCCGAGCGCCGAGCATTTGAGTTATCGTTAGTGATCAAAAATCCGGTTTTGCCAGGAGTTGAAGGGTTAATTGCTGCCGCGCAAAAGGCTGGCCTGAAGTTAGCCGTTGCCTCAAGTTCATCGCGTGAATGGGTTGAGGGACATTTAAAACGTTTGAAGATGATCCAGCATTTTGATGTCATCTGCTGTGCCGAAGATGTTCCTCGCACCAAGCCCGATCCGGCTCTTTTCTTGTTGGCATTGCAGCGCTTAGGCTTAGATTCCAAAGAGGCCATAGTACTAGAAGACTCTCCAAATGGTATTATTGCCGCTAAGCGAGCCAACATTTTTTCGATAGTTATCCCCAACGACATGACTCGCAAGTTGGAATTCTCTCACGCTGATATAAAGTTGGCATCTCTTGCCGACCACTCTTTGGATTCTCTTATACGGCTGGCTGAAAAGCAATCGGTTTTTAGCAGGTCTCCTGATGAAATTCATTGACCGATTTATCGCTCTCCTGATTGCTCTGATATTGAGAATGGTGCTGCCGGTCAAATCGTTTTTAATGTGGAACACATGAAACATCGTCCATGCAAGTGCCTTGACTTCAAGACACCTGCAAAGGTATTCTCTCAACCACTACCAAATAAAAACGAAACCAAACTATTTCCCCACATTTTTATAGCGTGCTGACTTGACAGCCATCTAAAGCCATTTATAATATTAAAAATCAATATTCAAAATGCGATGATCGGGACGAGTAACCGGAAAAATATCTGCCAGGGATAGAAAGCCACAGCTTGAGAGCTTTCTTCAGAGAAAATCGGCCAAAACCACCCGTGAGCATAACCCGGAACAGTAGCGATAACCTTTGTGATTATCCAACTCAATATGGGAAACGGTTGATCTCGTTATCGATCTCAGAGATGTCTTGTTGGGGCACAATATTTGTGCTTGATTCTTGACAATTCTGGGTGGAACCGTGTGAATGCGAAAGTGCTCGCGCCCCGGAATGGGTGCGAGCTTTTAGTTTAATCATTTTTTAGGATTACACGAGACACCTTTTTTAACAAGTGTGTTTTCAATAGTCTTGATACTTGGCAGATAGGAGTATTAAATGTCTAACCAACCCGTAGATAAATACGAAGATTCCGAACTTTACCGCATTCGGCATTCAGCCGCACATGTGATGGCCCAGGCAGTTACCGAGTTGTTTTCACCTGGTGAAGCAAAAATTGCCATAGGTCCGCCCATTGATCAAGGTTTTTACTATGATTTTGATCTCCCGCGCACTTTAACCCCTGATGATTTGAAGGCTATTCAAAAGCGCATGCGCCAGATCATCGCAAAACAGCATCTTTTTGAGAAAAAAGTTGTCAGCGCCGATGAAGCCAAAGCGATTTTTGCCGATCAACCCTATAAAATTGAGTTGATCGAAGGACTTGAAGAGGGCGGTGTGGATGAATATGGCCTACCATTAGATGAGAATCTAGAAATTTCGTTTTACACACATGATACTTTTACCGATCTATGTCGCGGTCCTCACGTTGAGCATACAGGAAAGATCAACCCATCGGCGATCAAATTGATGAGTGTAGCCGGAGCCTACTGGCGCGGTGATGAAAAGAACGCTCAGCTCCAACGTATCTATGGTACGGCCTGGAAAACGCCGGGTGAATTAAAAGACTATCTCCGTATGCTGGAAGAGGCAAAAAAACGTGATCACCGCAAGCTTGGTAAATTATTAGATATTTACACTTTTGATGAAGAAGTTGGTCCAGGGCTGCCGCTCTGGTTGCCAAATGGCGCAATCATCATCGAAGAACTTGAACAGTTGGCCAAGAAAATCGAACGTGAATGTGGCTATCAACAGGTGCGCACGCCTCACTTATCCAAAGAAGTGCTCTTCCAACGTAGTGGTCATCTGCCCTATTATGCCGAGAGTATGTACCCGCCCATGGAGATGGAAGGTGTGCGTTACTATATCAAACCGATGAACTGTCCTATGCACCACAAGATTTTCTCGGCTCGCCCGCGCAGCTATCGTGATCTGCCAATACGTTTGGCCGAGTATGGCACCTGTTATCGATATGAGAAAAGCGGTGAGCTATTTGGTTTGATGCGGGTACGTTCCATGCAAATGAACGATGCCCACATCTATTGTTCTGAATCGCAGTTCGAAGAAGAGTTCATGGCTGTCATTGGTCTGTACCTCAGATATTTTAAAATCTTTAATATTGAAAAATATATTATGCGGTTGAGCACACACAGCAAAGCAGGTTTGGGAAAAAAATATGTGGATAATGAGCGCCTATGGTTGAAAACTGAGCAAATGGTGCGTCAAGCGATGGAGAATGGCGGTGTCCCCTACGTGGAAGTCCCCGATCAGGCCGCTTTCTACGGCCCCAAGATTGATGTACAAGTCTGGAGCGCTATAGGGAAAGAGTTTACGTTGGCAACCAATCAGGTTGATTTTTCTGTTCCCGAGAAATTTAACTTGGTGTTTAAGAACAGCCAGGGTGAAGATGAAACGCCGCTCTGCATTCACCGTGCCCCGCTTAGTACCCACGAGCGTATGATCGGCTTTTTAATTGAACATTACGGTGGCAACTTTCCGCTTTGGTTAGCGCCCGTCCAAGCTGTTATCATACCCATCGCCGACCGCCACATCTCCTATGCTGAAAAAACCGCCGAAATATTATTTTCCGCCGGATTACGAGTTAAAGTAGATTCACGCGGCGACCGCATGAACGCCAAGATCCGCGACGCACAGAAAAAGAAAATTCCATTTATGCTTGTGGTTGGCGATCAAGAAGTAGAAGATGGCACCATGGCACCACGCCTGCGCTCCGGTGAGCGTCTGGAAGCCATGAGCGTTGAAGCCTTGTTGGCAAGGATGCAGTCCGAAATAAAGCAATATGCCTAAGTAATTAATAGCGTGACCGCTGCTCATTATTAGCAGCGGTTGTTTCTAGACGTCAAAAGTTGACACGCAATCTCATCGCGGTATAATTTCCGTGCCCAAAAAAAACGGCCCGCTAGCTCAATTGGCAGAGCAACTGACTCTTAATCAGTAGGTTCTGGGTTCGATTCCCAGGCGGGTCATATATGCCCGATTAGACACCACTAAATGTGGCGGTATAGCAGTATGTGACCGCCACATATGCCGTTTAATTAGGCTTGTTGAGTGGCGTTTTTACTGTGGTGTTGCCAATCTGCTGCCATTTTGCTTCTATTGGGGTCACTAATTCATCCATTAAGATTGCAGCTTGTTCCTGCATCCCTGGTAAATAGTGGCCGTAGATATCCAATGTAACGCTCGGCTTCGAGTGACCCAACCTCCGAGATACTACCGTGAGGGGTTCCCATACATTAACATTAAGGTTGCGGCAGTATGCCTAAGATCGTAAAAACGAATCTGTAGTAGCCTTGAATCTCGTAGCAGCGTATTATTTCTCATTTGTTTTGCGAAGTATCAACAAGCTTACTTTGTAAATTGGCGATAGCATCATATGAGCTTTTAACTGCTTGGTAGAGGTTAGCGAAAATTTGGAATAGATTTTTATAGCATTCGGCGTCTTTCGGATCAGGGTGATAGGTTTTCCCAAGTGGGACGAGACCAGACAAATCCTCAATGGTTTTAATGCGCCCCGTGGACAATATAACCCAAAAAGCAGCTCCTAGGCTGGAAGTTTCCCCCCAAATTGGCACATTCAACGGACGGTTCAGAGCACTGGCCATAATATCTAACCATAATGGTGATTTCGTAATACCCCCCGATACTCTCACTTCTTGCAAATCAATGCCAATCTCTGACATCATCTCTCCTAGGCTGCAAAATCGGAAAGCTACTCCCTCAAGCAGCGCCCGGGTCATATGCCGGGTATCGTGTTCCAGTGCTAAGCCAAAGAATGCTGCTCGTGCATTTTGATTCCAATGAGGGCTGCGTTCTCCCGTCAAGAAAGGTAAACATAAAACTCCTCCCGACCCGGCATTAACTTGGTTAGCCAAGGTAAGAAAATCGCCAAAGGAAAGTTGGGGGTTGTCGGTTTTGACCAAGGAATGATTGACTGCATCTTTCCACCAAGAAAGTGCCAAACCGGCATTATTGATTGAACCACCCACCAACCAGTGCGTCTCATCAAGGGAATAACACCAACTCCGGGCTTGATCGTCTAATACAGGTTTTGGTGATACCACCCGGTATGCTCCGCTCGTTCCTACCATCAGCGTGGCTTGCCAGGGATGCACTGCGCCTGCACCGATCGATGAGTTCGCAGCATCTGATGAGCCTAATATCACCGCCGTCTCAGGAGAGATGCCCATTTTAGACGCCAATTCTGGATCAACCCCATGATGGATTTTCCTTGGCGAATGGAGCTCCGAAAGATGATCGGTCCGAATCCCAGCTGCAGCCAGTGCGTCAGAAT
>PVMK01188307.1_pt1 | contig 22485 bp, 23 predicted proteins | sample 1853481 | NCBI WGS metagenome assembly PVMK01 (sample SAMN08533507, study PRJNA380276) | Marine sediment metagenome, whole genome shotgun sequencing project. | reverse complement strand
GTGTCAATCCACCACAACGCAGCTTGGCGCCGCCGGGGCGCAGCGCATCTGAGACGACGGTGGCGATGGCGGCGAGGTGGGACGGATCGCCCCATCCCTCGGCACTTCGAGATAGGGGACCACGGTGTCGTTGATGGACGATGCGGCCGTGAACAGCGACGCGATTGCTCCGGCGTCGGATCTCGGCGGGATCGGAGCCTCTGCAAGATCGACGGTGGCCGCAGGTGCCATTTCGGCGTGGAAGGCCGCCGCGGTGCCGGCGCCGGCAGCCGGACCGGTGTCGAAGGTGACCGAAAGGCGCCACGGCTCCTCGCCGGCCTGCATGCTGGCGACGAGCGTCCCAGCGAGCTCCTCCAGCCGGGAAGCCGGGCACAGGAATCGGTTGACGATCCATCCCTCACTCGATGCGCGGGCTTTCCGGTAGCCGCCTACCGCCCCGTCCATGTCGAGCGATGCCGGCGGGTACAGGCCGGCGTAATCGATGAGGCCGCCGAACAATGCAACTCGGGCATCGGGGATGAGCGTTGTCAACGCCCACCCAACCAGGTCCAGGCGTAGTCGTCCTCCTCGGCGTCCCGCCCTCCCGGACCAAGCGACAGCGGCCGAAAGGTGTCGATCATGACCGCCAGCTCCTCGGTCGCCTCGGCACCAAGACTTGCCTCCACGCTGCCCGGCTGCGGCCCGTGCGTGTGGCCGGCGGGATGCAGCGAGATGGACCCGGCCTCGATACCAGAGCCCTTGCGCGACATGAAGTTGCCGTCGACGTAGAAGATGACCTCGTCGCTGTCCACGTTGGCGTGGTTGTAGGGCGCCGGGATCGCCTTCGGGTGGTAGTCGAAGAGGCGGGGCACAAACGAGCACACCACGATGTTTGGCGCCTCGAAGGTTTGATGCACCGGGGGAGGCTGGTGGACCCGCCCGGTGATCGGCTCGAAGTCGTGGATCGAGAACGTATACGGATAGAGGTATCCGTCCCAGCCGACCACGTCGAACGGGTGGTTCTTGTAGACGAACTTCGTCGTGCCGGTGCGGGTCTTTACCAGGACGTCGGCGTCCTCTTCTTCGACAATCAGAGGCTCGGTTGGTCCGTGGAGGTCGCGCTCGCAATAGGGCGAGTGCTCCAGGAATTGGCCGTTGCGGGACAGGTAGCGGCGTGGCGGCCCGATGTGGCCGGTGGACTCCATGATGAGGGCCCGCATCGGCTCGTCGGACTCTTCGAGGACCCAGCGGTGGATCGTCGAGGCCGGGATGATCACGTAGTCACCCGAAGTGAAGGGAAGGCTTCCAAAGGCGCTCTCCAGGGTCCCGGAGCCCTGCTCGACATACACCATCTCGTCGCCGATCGAGTTCTTCACCAGTGGGCTGTCCTCGCTACCGCTGAAATAGGAGAGGCGGGCATCGTCGTTGCTCAGGAGGGTGTGGCGAGCTGTGACCGGGTCCCCTCCCGCCTTGAGCTGATGGGTGCGAAAGTGGCGCGGCTTGAGGGGGTGATTCGGGGTGAGCTCCTGATCCTCGATGTCGACGGGCTCGATGGCCTGCAGGGCGGTCGGCAGGTACTTGTGATAGAGCAGCGCCGAGTCAAAGCTGAATCCCTCTTCGCCCATCAGCTCCTCGGCGTACAGGCCGCCTTCCGGGTTCTCGAACTGGGTATGCCGCTTTGGTGGGATCTCGCCGACACTGCGGTAGTAGGGCATTGCTAGTTCTCCTGTCTCCCCCACCGGTCGGGGAGGGGGCTCTCACCCGGCCATGGTACGCGAGTGCGGGTCGCACCTCAGTGGTCGCGGCCATGTCCTTGGCTCTTCGCTGGCGCTCATCGGCAGGTGGCATAATCGGGGAGAACTCCAGCGGAGGATCTCATGGACAATGACACCAAGGCCAGGGCGAGGAATTTGCCGCCAACGACCCATTTCCCTTGCTGGGCTTTTCCCATCTCGAGTGGTGGGTCGGCAACGCCTACCAGACGGCCATGTTCCTGCGAAACATGCTCGGATTCTCAATCGTTGGATATCGAGGACCGGAAACGGGGGTCGATGAGACCAGCTCCTATCTGCTCGAGTCGGGGAACATTCATTTCATCGTGACCGCGGCCCAGGCTCCGGAACATCCGATCTCTGATCACCTGCATCAGCACGGGCCCGGGGTCAGGGACGTCGCGTTCCTGGTCCCGAACGCCGACGAGGCATTCGAGATGGCCGTCGATCGCGGCGCCGACATCGCCTACAAGCCGTTCGTCACCGAGAGCGACCACGGGACCGAGGTTGCCGGGGGCATCAAGGCCTACGGCGACACCATCCACTCCCTGATCGAACGCGACGGCTTCTTCGCCGACTTCGAGGTTCGAGAGGACACGGTGGCGGTGCCGGCCGGGCTCCACACCATCGACCATGTTGTGGCGAACGTCGAAGACATGAACCAGTGGGTCGACTGGTATGAGCAGATCTTCGGCTTCACCATGCTCAGGCACTTCGACGACGAGGCGATCTCGACCGAGTACACCGCTCTCATGTCGAAGGTGATGTGGGATGGTGAGGGGATCATCAAGCTCCCGATCAACGAGCCTGCCGAGGGGAAGAAGCGCTCTCAGATCGAGGAGTACCTGATGTTCTATCGCTCGGCGGGGGTGCAGCACATCGCTATGGCCACCGATGATCTGCAGACCACGATGGAGGATGTCCACGCACGTGGCTTGCAGACCATCGACGTTCCCGACGAGTACTACGTCGAGGCCAAGGAACGGGTTCCCGATCTCGATGCCGACTGGGATCGGATCATGGCCAACCGGATCCTCATCGACTCAGATGAGGGGGGCCATCTGCTGCAGATGTTCACCAAGATGATCCAGGATCGCCCAACGGTGTTCTTCGAGCTCATCGAGCGTCGCGGCGCAACCGGGTTTGGTCTTGGCAACTTCAAGGCGTTGTTCGAGGCAATCGAGCGCGAACAGGCGAAGCGAGGCAATTTGTGAGTCGCGAGTCGCGAGTCGCGAGTCGCGAGTCGTGAAGCGCACACTTCAGATCGTCGAGGTCGGCCCTAGAGACGGGCTGCAGAACGAAGACGCCATTCTGGACACGGCGACGAAGGTGGAGTTGATCAACCGCGTCGTGGCGGCAGGGACGAGTCGCGTCGAGGTAGCGTCGTTCGTGCACCCCGACCGGGTACCGCAGATGGCCGATGCCGAGGCTGTGCTATCCGCCCTCGGGCCGAGCCCAGACGGCGTGTCCTACATCGGCCTGGTGCTGAATCGCCGCGGACTCGACCGAGCCCTGGCCACCGGGGTCGATGAGATCAACTTCGTGGTTGGCGCCTCGGAGGGGTTCAACCGGGCCAATGCCGGGGTATCACCCGAGGAGACGATGCGGGACATCGCGGCGATGCTCCCGGAGGCGAAAGACGCCGGGCGCCGCACCAGTGTCACGGTCTCGGTCGCCTTCGGCTGCCCCTACGACGGCGAGGTGTCCCCGGAGGACGTGGTCGCACTTTCCGGTTGGGCGACGGCGTCCGGGGCAGACGAGATCGCGCTTGGTGACACCATCGGAGTCGCCGTTCCCGCCCAGGTCGAGAGCTTGATCGCTGCGGTTCGCGGCGTGGCCCGGGGTCCGTCGCTGCGCTGCCACTTCCATGACACTCGCAACACTGCTGCCGCCAACGCGGTGGCGGCGTATGGGTCGGGCGTTGCGGTGCTTGATGCATCCGTCGGTGGGGCGGGCGGGTGCCCGTTTGCGCCAAACGCCACCGGTAACGTTGCCACCGAGGACTTGTTGTACCTATTCGAACGGATGGGCGTCACTACCGGCATCGATCATGAGGCCACGATCGCCACCGGAGGCTGGCTCGGCGCCCAGCTTGGCAAGCGGCTCCCGGGCGCGGTCGCCAAGGCCGGCTGGTGGCCAGGGGAAGTCCAGAGTCCAGAGTCCTGAGTCGAGAGCGGGAGGCTGGACGACTCTCGACTCAGGACTCTCGACTCATGACTCCTCGAACCAGGCGTCGAGTAGCTGCTCGTACTCTCCCTTGGCACGACGCGCCTCGGCGGTCGGTGCTTCGAGTCCAACGCGGGGCCCCGGATATGCGTAGAACTCGCCGCTCCCGAATGCCGCCAGCCCGTCTCCCACCTCCACGTAGCAGAAGCCCTGTCCGTCGTATCCGGCGGGTTTCGGATTGCCCTGGATGTCGGCGGCGATCGTGCCGGCCACGACCTGCGCCTGGGCTTCGGCGAACACTCCGGCCTTGGGGAGGAGCATCCCGTTGAGCAGCTTGACGGCAGTGACATCGCCGATCGCAAACACGTTTGGATACTGTGTCTCGAGGTTGTCGGGGTCGGCGAGGATCTCAAGCGTTTGCGGGTGGACCGGCACGTATCCGGTGCCGTCTGTGAGCCCGGCTTCGGTCACCAGGGACGGTGCCCGGTGTGGAGGCACACCGATCAGGAGGTCAAACGGCACGACCCGGTCATCGAAATGGAGCGTGCTGTGCCGGGCATCGATGTTGGTGACGGCGTGCTGCGGGTGATAGTCGATGCCGCGCTCAGTCAGCATGCCGACCAGCGCTTCTCCGACCTCCGGGCCTGCCACCGCCATCGGCTGCGGCTCCGGGGTATACATCGAGAGTTCCACCTGGTCTCGAATGCCGTGCTTCCGGACCAGGTCCTCGACCAGCATCGCTGCCTCGTACGGCGCCGCCGGGCAGCGAAAGGGGGCACCGGCAACCAGGACAACAATCCGGCCTCCTTCGAACCCATCGAGGACCCGACCCAACTCCGCAGCTCCTTCACCGTCATACAGGTTGTTGGCGGCCTCCGCGAACCCGGGCACTGCCTCGGGGACCAACTCGGCCCCGAGCGCGATGACGACGTAGTCGCCGGAGAGGGTTCCGGTGCTGGTCTCGACGGTGCGGGCGTCGGAATCGAAACTGCTCGCCTCGGCGTGAATCCACTCGATTCCGGGCCGCTTCAGGTCGTCCATACTGCGCCGAACCTGATCGAGTCCGCGCCGCTCGCCGGTCATCAGCCACAGGTACGACACGCACATGGCGAAGGTGTCGTTTCGCTCGACGATGACGATCCGATGCTCGTCCGGGAGGAGGCCTCGCAGGTGGTGGGCTGCGGTCAACCCACCCCATCCCCCACCCAGTATCAGGACTGTTTTGCCCGCCATGCGATCACACCTTCCACAACCCAGCCTAGGGAGGCGTTGAACAATGACGAGTGCCACGGGCAGCCGCAGGGCCTGGTGGTGGGCTGACCCGGAATCCCCCGGGTGCACCTGCCCGGTTGTGGATTGTTCAACAGCCTCCTAGGTGCGCTCGACGGGCCCACTTGATTCGTCCTTGCGGCCGATGCCAAGCAGGCCGGCAACCACCGCCGCTACCACTGCCATGGCCAGGAGCAGGATCCACAGCGGGTTCGTCGAGTCTGGCATCTCGGCCGGAACCCCCGGCGAGGTCGCCTCCTCGACGAACGCCACCTCGATGAACTGGGCAATGGACTTCTGGCCGTTGCGATCGCCGGCTCCCCCGTCCCATACGGCGAAGGCCACCGGGGTGGTCGTCCCCGCGCTGAAGGTTGCGAGGTCGGAGTCATCCGGGACGAGGGATCGTGAGAACAAGACCCGCCACCGGTCGTCGCGCCATTCACCGGCGCCCTCGACCTGCTGAATCTCTGCGGTGGTCAGGGTCCCGAAACCCGAAGCGATGAGATCCTCGATTGGTGTCGTGCGATCTCGTTGGGCGTTCAGGTTGCCCAGGTCTTCGGCGGGCCGGTACAGCGGATCGTCCGGGTGCGGGTAGTAGTCCACCACCACATCGGGCCAGCGATCGGCTGAGGTCTCGAAGCCGCTCTCGATGTCGGCCTGCCACACCGCCTTCCACTGCCAGATGTTCACCGGGAGGTCCGGTCCCCCCATCGTGTACGGGGTAGCGGCGTCGGCGAGCGGGAACTGCAGCGCTGCGGCATCGGTGAAGTCCATATTTCCCACCACCGAAGCGTCGGGGTTGGCGTCGGTCCACTCCAGCACCATGTACACCCGCTCGGAATCGTGTTGGGCACGAGCCGTGACACTTCTGATCGATCCCCCGCCGAATGGTGGAGCGATGTTCTGGGCCGACAGCGGGATCTGCAGTGTGGGTACGGCGTCCCAGGTCGGGGCCCACGGGTCGTCGAGCGGCACGGGATCGGTCGCTCGCGGCGCCTCGAGCGAGAGCGTCTGAGACCGAACCGGGACCACGCCCAGCACGCCGAGCAAGACGGCTGCGGTGACCGCCGTTACGAAGACGGTGCGACTCGAGACCCGGTTAGCGAGGCCTTGCCACCACACGGGGCGGCTCCTTTCGGGAGGCCGTTGGTTCTTCGATCAGGGTTTCGATTGGCATGTCGAGGATCGGACAGGTCAGCTCGCCGGGCTCGTCGGCGATCAGGATCGGATCGTCGCGATACCTCTCGATGGCTCCGAGCCGCAGATACCGCTCCTCAGCTGCGATGAACCCCAGCAGCAACCATCCGGCGCGCTCATACCAGGTGCCGGCTCCGGTGACGATGATCCTGTTGCCGATCAGCGGCGCCCAACGCGCCAGGTGGTCACGGAGGAAGGTCCGCTGCGTTTGGCGGCAGACCTCGATGTGGTCGAGCTCCCGATTGCTGCGGGCGCGGGCCTCCTTGAGGGTCAGCAGGTAGCAGAACTCCAACTCGACGGCGAGGTGATCGGAGCGTTCGAGGTGGACATCGACGCCAAAGGCCCGATAGAAACCGGCGAGGTCCGCTTGTTGGCTGGCCTGCTGGAACAGGTGCTTGGCGCTGAAGGCGGTCTCGTGAACCGGGCAGTCCTCCGAGTAGCTCAACGTGAACACCCGCTGATAGGCCGTCTCCAACGTGTGCCGGTCTGTCACTGCCAGATCCTTGGCAAGCCCCTCGGCGGCGGCCGCAGTCAACGGGTCGATCAGATCGGCGGCGACCGCAGAGACTTCGAGAGCCCGGTGAAGCTCGGCGACCGTTTCCTCCGTCGGGTAGGAGAAGGCGAGCGCGGCCAGCCGGTAGATCGTGGCCCTGGCCAGGGCCCGCTCCTCTCCGGTGGCTCGCTTCATGGTCCCCATCAGATCGTGTTCAGGAACTTGACGGGCCGTTCGTACTGCTCTTCCTCGACGCTGACCCGGACCAGCTCCTGGCCATCCCGTCCGTAGCCGATGACCGTGTCGTTGAACACTTCGTAGGGCTCACCGTTGACGTTTATCTCGAAGACCTTTTCGCCTTCGATGACCTCGAAGGAGAACACGATGAGCTGGCTGGCTCGGAACAGCTGCAGCACGGCCTGAGCGGTTCGCGACGGCCGCTCGTAGGCGGCGATGGCCTTGTCGACACCGGGACCGAACATCTGGCGCAGGTAAGACCGGGGCACCCACCGCGGCGGTATGTAGTAGATGTTGGGCTGGGTTCCGAACTGGGGATACAGCGGGAGGGCCATCGGCTCCTCTCGGATGAGGTAGTAGAGCGGGTTGGTCGGCTCGGCCTTCCAGGTCCCGTCGGCGTTCATCGGCACCAGGCCCTGGAGGCGGATCTGCCCCGGGCACACCGCCATGCACCGAGTTTCCATGGGGATGCCCGCAGACAGCGGATCGCTTCCCTCCACCCTCGGGTAGCAGCCGATGCACTTCTCAGAGGTTCGGGTATCGGGCCGGTACATCGGCTTCTTGTACGGGCATTGCTCGACACACTTGCGGTAGCCGCGGCAGCGGTCCTGGTCGATCAGGACGATGCCGTCCTCGGGGCGCTTGTAGATGGCGTTGCGCGGGCACGCCGCAACACACGCCGGGTAGGCGCAGTGGTTGCAGATGCGTTGCAGGTAGAAGAACCAGGTCTGGTGCTCCGGCAGCGTGGCGCCCTCACTGAGCGGGGCATTCGATACCGGCGAGTCCTCGTGAATATTCGGGGAGGTCCACTCCTCGTCGGTTGGCAGGTAGCCGACCGCCTGCTGTCCGCTGGTGGCGGCGGCTTCGAAGATCGTGGACCCGTCGTAGGTGCCGTATGGCGCCTCCGGCCCTGCCGAGTTGCCCCAGGTCTGGCCGCCCGGGTTCGCCTTTTCGAGGAGATCCAGGGTCTTCACATCCCAGTGGTGGGGATAGCCGCCGTACGGCTTGGTCTCGACGTTGTTCCACCACATGTCTTCCTGGCCCTCCGAGAACGTCCAGGTCGATTTACAGGCGAGGCTGCACGTCTGGCATGCAAGGCAACGGTTGATGTTGAAGATGGCGGCAAACTGCTCGTCGGGCGCGGCCTGGTCGAACCGGTAGTGCATCTCCCTGCCTAGCTGCCAGTTGTACACCTGGGGCACGTCAGGCCTCCTCGTCTTCTGCGGGTACCGGTCCGAGCACGTCCTCGATCATTGCCGCCACGAACTCGGGCCCCCGGGCCCGGTACACGGCGTTGGCCGCCACGTAGCGCGGGATACGGAACATCCGTTGAATGCGTTGTCGCGACCAACCCAGCCTGGCGAACTCCTCGATGAACGTCCGGGTCATGGCGGCGGCACCGTCGTGGCCCGGCGTGTCGAGGGCAACCGCAGTTGCCACGTAGGGATCGGTGGGTTCCGCCGCCTTCTCCAGGCCGGAGGCCGGCGGAACTGGCGTCGGGTCGGGGAGTGGCTGCCAGGTCATGTCAGATAATCCCCTGCCAGATAGCGCTTCATGTCGGCGCTCTCGTTGCCGGGCGACATCCCGGTGGTGGCCGGCTCCCACACCCCGCTGCCACCCATACCGCCGTCCTCGGCTTTGGTGATCCGGACCAGGGTTTCCTTTGGCACGGTGTTGATGGCGTGATTGTCTGCCTCACCGCCGAACATGAAGCTCATCGCGATCTTCTTCTTGTGGAACAAGGTGTCGGTCTGGTGCATCGGCATCGCCCAATCGCGGGTGACGCTCTGGTGCGATCCGTAGCGGTAGCTGGACTGATAGCCGGTGTCGTGTGAAACCGCCCGGCCGTCGGCCCTGGTCTCGTGTGCCTCGACCGTCTTCTGGGTCGCCAGCCAGTAGCCGTGTTTGGCCATCACCACGTTGTACGGGTAGGCGGTGTTGAACTTCACCCGCAGCATCAGCCGCGCCACCTTGTGGAAGGGATCGCTGGTGTCGTTGGGGTCGTAGTTGGGGTAGGGCCGGTCGATGGGATTGGCGTCGACCCAGACGTAGTCGCCGTCGGCGAGTCCCAGGTCGCGGGCGGCGTCCGGGTTCATGTGCACTTCGCGATCGCCCACGTGGGGGTAGCGGCGGTCGCGGCGGCGCGGGTCGGCGAAGTTGCTCCCCCACAGCACCTCCCAGTCGGTGACCGCCCAGCCCGAGTGGGTGGTGTGCCGGGTCTTTGGGGTGAGGAAGTAGAACTGGAACCCCTCCTCCCACAGCGGGTTGGTGGTGGTCTTCACCTCCGACCATGGCATCCTGATGTTGCGAATCGTCCGCAATTCGGGGTCCATGGCGTCGGGGGCGATGCCGTAGTCCTCGGGCCGAATGAGGGGGTTGGAGGACACGATCACGTTTGGCAGATACGGCGTCGCCTCTGGCCCCTCACGGTGGACGATGAAGTTCTCTCCGTACTCGATCGCTTCGGGGATGTCGACGTAGGCGTTCATCCGCCCGGTATCGGTCCAGAACGGCAAGTTGTCCTTCATCTGCTCGAAGAAGGGGACCCGCGGATAGGTGCGGAACATCATCAAGGCCGCCCCCGGCTCCCCGTACACGCCGTTGTTGATGTCCTCGACCGAGTAGCCGCGGGTGGTGGCTGAGGCATCGAGGAGCCGCTGCATGTAGACCTCGGCATTGTCGTCGAGGGCGAACTTCCAGTAATCGGAGAAACGCACGTCGTCGAGGATCTGGCCGAGCCGCTCGGCGACCCTCGCAATGATCATGACGTCGTCCTCGGACTCGAACAGCGGAGTGATGCCATCGCGGCCCCAGATCTGGAGGAAGGGATTGGAGCACGAGGCGGTCACCTCTTTGGTCTGGAACTCGACCCAGGAATTCGCCGGCAGCACGAAGTCGGACAGCTCGCACGAGGAGGTCATCTCGATGTCCTGGGTGATGATCATGTCGATGTGTGGATTCACGTCCCTGATCATCATGTAGGCGTGCTTTGCGTTGTTGATCAGGTTGACGTTGGTCGTCCAGATGACCTTCGTTGGGGTGGGCATGTGGGTGGCGCCGGTGAAGTTCTTGCGCCCGAACTTCGGGGTGTCGACGATGAGCGCCCGGTCACCGTGATTCCAGTAGGCGGGCTCCTCGTCCTTGGCGTAGTTGTGGACGGTGATGTCCTTGCCGTCGGTCGATGGGTCGAGGTTGGGATTGAACGGATCTTCGGCAACCCAACCTTTGAACCCCGGCCCCGACCAATCGGTTGACTGGAACAGCGCCGCCTTGTAGTTCCCGGCCCAGGTGTGGCTCCCCGCCCCCGGCTTGCCGATGTTGCCGGTCAGCATGACCGGCAGATAGGTCGCTCGATTGTGCAGCGTGGCGTGGAACCAGTGGTTGATCCCCTCCCCGGTGTGGATCGAGACCGGCTTGATCGTGGCGATGTCGATGGCGAGGCGTTCGATGAGCTCGGCCGGGGTGCCGGTGATCTCAGCTGCGGTCTCCAGGTCGTAGTCCTGGAGATGATCCTCGTAGGCGTTCCAGACCGTCAGCACCTCGACTTCGGTGCCGTCGACGAGCTCGACTGTTCCCCTGAAGTCGAGGGCGGGCTGGAAGCCTCCGTCGACCATCCGTTCTCCGAGGTCGTCCCGGGTGATCGCCCTAGGGCTGTCGGTCCCCTCGTCATAGATGACGAAGTCGAAGCCGATCTGCTCGTATTGCTCCTGGGTCAGGCTCTGGTCGGTGAAGCTGGGCCCCTCGGCGTCGAGGCCCGGTGAGTAGTCGGCGAACAGGTCCTTGGCACGGAGCCGCTCCAGGTTGTCGGCACGAATCAGGAAGGGGAAGTCGGTGTACTGCTTGACGAAGTCGGCGTCGTAGAGGTCGCGGTCCATCAGGATCTTGGCGATGGCGAGGAAGATCGAGGTGTCGGAGAGTCCTGGCCGCACCGGGAGCCAGTAGTCGGATTTGGAGGCGGGAGGACTGTATTCGGGGGAGATCGTGACGATCTTCCCGCCCTTCTCCATGATGTTGGAGAACCAGTGCGACTCGGGCATCTTGTTCTCCACCAGGTTCTTGCCCACCTGGATGGTGAGCCTCGAGTTGGCCAGGTCGTTGAAGTCGGGTTCCGACGTCTGCAGCCCGTGAACAAACGGGTGGCCGGGGGCCTGGTCGCCGTGCCAGGTGTAGTTGGACCAGTTGCGCCCGGCGAGTGCCTCATCCGGGCCGACTCCCCTGACGTGGGTATCGACGAGGGCGAGGGTGTTGCTCATCCGGTACATGCCGTATTTGCCGATGACGCCGAGCAGCCCCATTCCCCCGCGCAGCTTCATCGTCCTGGTGCCGGCGCCGCCCATCTCCTCGATCATCTCGGGCTGGTATCCCTCCTCGGTGAGCCGCTGCGCCCCTTCTGGGCCCGAGTAGGTCTCGGCGACGTTGATGAGGCCGCGAGCGATGTAGTCGTACGCCTCGTCCCAGCTCAGCCGGGTGAAGGTGTCGGTGCCCCGGCTGGTGAAGGCGTAGGTGTCACGGTTCTCCGGCGTGAGCTCGGGGAATCCGGCGTCGGCCCATTGCTTCCACCCGTTTCTCACCAGCGGGAACTTCAGCCGGTACGGTCCGTAGACCCGGCGGTGGAAGGTCTGGCCCTTCTTGCAGCCTCTGGGGTGCCACTTGACCGAGGCGGTATTGCCAAGCTGGTCGGCGTAGCGGCCGACGTCATAGTTGGGCTCGATGCGTTGGATGACGCCGTTGCGCGTGAAGGCCTGCAGCCTGCAGGCGTGGGTGTCGTTTGGGGAGCAGATGAAGGTGAAGCTCGAGTCGTATGCGTACTGGTCGCGGTACACCTGCTCCCAGTCACGGAAGGGGTAGACGTCGAGGGGGTTGGGGACCGTCTCGATCGCCTGGAGATGGTGGAGCACCGGATAGGTTGCGACTCCGACCGTGGTGACCGCTCCGAGGATGAGGAAGTCACGGCGCGACATTCCGCTCATAGCGAGACCCCCTCAGGCGTTGCGGACAGTGCCAAAAGCGCAACCAGCGCGGTGACGTTGTGGTGGAGCAGGGCGGGCTCGATCCCGGCAACGGCGAGCAGGGCGAGCCCGGCGGCCAGGTGTCTCGTTGAGCGATGGGGTAGCCACGTGGCCACCAGGAGACCGGCGGCTGCCCCGGCGCCGATGTAGACGATCGATGGCATCCACAGCGTCGCACCGGTCGCCCACAGCGCAACGAGGGGGGTGCGGTCCGAGACGAGCGCAGCGGCGGCGATCAGCGCACCGGCGATGAGACCGACCAGCGACCGCCGTCGCAGCGGCCGTGCAATGGCGGCGGCGAACAAGATGAGAGCGACCACGAGCGCGGTTTCGCCGATGACCCGGGCCGTCACCGCCGGTTGACCGCTCCAGCCTCCAAGCGACCATTGTCCGGCCACGATGGCGACGGCTACTGCGGCAATGGCACCGCCGTAGAAACCGGCCCGGCGCGCCATCAGCACGGTGCCGATCACAGCGACCGTCACCGACACGTGGAGGAGCGTGATGACTGAGGCTTCTCCCGACAACCCGGCGACGAGAGCCGTTACCACTGCGGTCACAATGGCCGCGGCGAGGATCCGGCTTCGAGCCCATGCGGCCCCGGCCCAGGCCAGACCCGCCAGCAGCACCAGGACCGCGGTGGCGGCCACGGCGATGGTGCCCACGCGGGACACCATCGCAACGGCCGTCGCGGCTGAAGGTCCTGCGATGTGGGTCAAGATCGGCCCGGCGATCCGCTCGAGGAGCACTTCGACGACGCCACCGACTGCTGCGGCGCTGGTAAGCGCCGGCGCCAGCCGGCTCGGGGGGCTGGGCGTCTCCGCCGGTGAGGGCGGACGGAGGTCTTTGCTCGTCGAGCGGGCCACCGGGAGCTCGAGGACCTTCATGGGTACCTTGGCTTATTGTTCAGCTACTCACTAAACGTTCTCCCTGTTATAGCGATGACCTTCGTAAATGTCAACTGACAAGCTGAACGTTTAACGCTAGAATGAAGGTTTGATGCAGGTCACACTGGACCGCAAAGGCGACTACTCGGTCCGCGCCGTGCTGGACATTGCCCGCCACTACGGCAAGGGACGGAGAAAAGCTCGTCAGATCGCCACCGTCATGGATATCCCTGGGCGCTATGCCACACAGATCCTCGCCGACCTGGTGCGGCACGGCCTGCTGACCGCGGTGGCGGGCCCGGATGGCGGGTACACGCTGGCTCGAGCTCCCGAGGAGATCACCCTGCTCGATGTGGTGGATGCCGTCGAAGGTCCAACGATCCTCGACACCTGTGTCCTACGGGGTGGGCCGTGCGACTGGACGGACGCATGTCCGATCCACGTCACCTGGTGGAAGGCACAGGCTGCGTTCATCGACGTCCTCGCCGGGGCGACCTTCGCCGAGCTGGTCGAGGTCGATGCCGCCATCGAGTCCGGGACCTATGACCCGGAGGTCCCATTGCATCTGACCACTACCGAACGGCTCGGGGTTCGCGACGAAGAGTCTTGAGTCCAGAGTCTTGAGTCCGGAGCCCGAACAACCATCCAGCATCGGCTTGACTTCCGGCTTCTGACTCTCGACTCTTGACTCATGACTCCTCTTCCCATCTCTTTTCTCTCCGACTTCGGGCACGACGACGAGTTCGTGGGGTGGTTCACGGGGTGATTGCGCGTATCGCCCCGGAAGTGCGCGTGATCGACATCGGTCACGACTTTCCGAGAGGTGACATTCAGGCAGCGTCACTCGCTCTGCTGAGATCGATCCAATACATGCCGGAGGGTGTCGCGCTCGCCGTCGTGGATCCCGGCGTCGGTACCGAGCGCCCCGCAATCGCAGCGAGAACGCCGTGGGGGCACTTCGTCGGACCGGACAACGGGGTGTTGGCCGCCGCCGTTGCCATGGTCGGCGGATCCGACCTCATTGTTGCTATCGAGAGCGACGAATATCGCCTTCCTGCCGAGGGGGCCACGTTCCACGGACGGGATGTGTTCGGCCCGGCCGCTGCGGTCCTCGCCTCGGGAGAAGCGGAGATCACCGACCTCGGACCGGAGGTCGATCCGGGATTGGTGGTGCCGATGATGATCCCACTGGTCGAGGCGGATGCCTTCGGTTCCGTCAACGGTGAGGTGCTGTGGGTCGACCACTTTGGCAACGCCCAGACAAACGTCACACCCGCAGATCTGGGCGGTATCGGGTTGGAGCCGAGGGGCGACGTCGAACTGATCGTTGCCGGCAATCAGAATCGCCTGCCCTGGGTCGAGGCATACGCTCACGTCCCGTTCGGGGAGGCGCTCCTGCATATCGACTCATACGGGCAGATCGCGATCGCCATAAGAGACGGCCGCGCCGACGAGGCCTTCGGCCTCACCCGGGGAACCTCGGTCACGCTTCGCCGACCAGACGGTGGAGACCGCCTGCAGATCGTCGCCGCCGACGAGTAGCTCAGCCTTTGCTACTGAGCTACTGAGCTACTGAGCTACTGAGCTACTTCCTCACGGCGACAGGCCTGTCGTCGCCAGCTTTACATGCGATGAGCGACAGCGAAGAGCCATAGGCATCGCACCCCGTCGCGGCTCAGGGAGCGAGGCCTGTCGTCGCCAGCTTTACCACAAACGCACCGACGATCAGGACAACGAGCCCGACGACGACGAATGTGGTGAACGGCCGCATGGCTGTGACGATACTGTGAAGCCATGGTTGCAGAGCTTCGCTTCTTGACCAGGCAGGGCTGCCACCTGTGCGACGACGCACTGGAACTGCTCGGTGGGGTTCGGCTCGAGATCATCGATATCGACCTGGACCCCGAGCTGCTGCTGCTATACGACGAGCGGGTTCCTGTGTTGCTCGACACCGGGACCGGAGAGGTGCTGCTCGAGGGAGTGTTCACCCCGGAGGCAGTCCGCAGCTTCAGGTAGGGAGGCGTTGAACAATGACGAGTGCCACGGGCAGCCGCAGGGCCTGGTGGTGGGCTGACCCGGAATCTTCCCGGTGCAACTGCCCGCTTGTGGATTGTTCAACAGCCTCCTAGTTCGCCGGGCGAGATTTGCTCTTCGGCGGCACCGGTAATGTGCCAGGGCGATGAAGGCCAGCATCCCACCAGCGACGGTGGCCAGGCTCCCGGTGTATTTGCGGTGCCTGTTGTCGCTCCCACAGGACAGAAGCACCTGTTCGTCAGAGGAGCTCGCCCAGATCGCTGGAGTCCAGTCCGCTCAGGTGCGAAAGGACCTCTCCCTCGTCGGCCTGCGGGGGATCCGCGGGGTCGGCTACGACATCGACGACCTGCGCCGGCAGATCACCAGCCTGCTCGGCCTCGATCACGAATACCGGGTCGTCATCATCGGTGCCGGCAACCTGGGAAGAGCGCTCGCCGCCTTCGAGGGTTTCGCCGAGTGGGGTTTCACGGTGGTTGCGCTCATCGACACCGACCCAACAAAGGTGGGCACCACCGTGGCCGGTCTGCCGATTGCAGCCCTCGACGAGCTCGAAGAGGTGGTCGCGCACGACGACGCCTCCATCGGGATCATCGCCACGCCTCCCGGCGCCGCTCAGGACGTCGCCGACCGGCTCTCAGCAGCCGGAGTCCGGTCGATCCTCAACTTCGCCCCGACCGTGCTCAAGGTCAGCGGGGTGGAGGTTCGGCGAGTCGATCTGTCATCGGAGCTGCAGATCCTGGCGCACCATCTGCAGGGCTGAAACCACGTATCAGGCATCAAAGGCCATCTGGGCTACCGAGTCTGGTCACCGTTGAGAGGATCCGCGTACAGTTGAAGAGGTCCACTGAGGACTCATGAGGGGAGGAATGCAGCATGGCACCAATCGTGCATGTCGTCGAGATCGACCGGGACCCAGAGGAGGTGTTCGCCTACGTGACCGACCCGTCCCGCTTCACCGAATGGCAGGCCGAGGTGGTGAGCGCGCGTGCCGAAGACAGCGGCCCTCTGCAGGAGGGCTCCCGGATGGCTATGACGCGCCGGATGGGAGGACGAGAGCAGACGATGACCGCCGAGTACACCGAATACGACTCGCCACGAAGCTACGCGTTCCGGGTGCTTGATGGCCCGGTTCGGGCTTTGGGGAAAGGAAGGATCGAGCCTCTCGGCGACGGTGACCGCACACGCTTCACCATGGAAATCGACTTCGAGGGCCACGGGATCGGCAAGCTGTTGGTGCCGTTGGTCGTTCGCAGGCAGGCAGCGAAGGAGTTGGCTGAGAGCCACGAGGACCTGAAGAGGATGCTCGAGAACAATTAGGTATTAGGTATTAGGTATTAGGTATCAAGTAGTACCAAGTACCTGATACCAACTGCTCACTCAGGCGCGTCCTTCTCGTAGCGGTCCAGGGCGAGCAGGAACATCACGAACAGGATGAACGCTCCGATGGCAAGCGCGATGGCCGGCACTCGCATCTGGACGGGGTTGAGGCCCTCGATGTCGGAAGGGCGAATGCCACGCGGCGCATAGACGACGAACAGAGTCCCGGCGATCGTCAGCCACCCGAAGGCGGCAACGCCGACGATGAGGAACGACAGCCGGTTGCCGACGTTGGTGGACAAGACGAACCATGCGGTGCCGATGAAGGTCAGCACCGCGGCGATGACGATGGTCACGCCGCGCATCATCACCGAGAAGTCGGTGAGCTCGCCGGCCTCATCTCTACGGTCGTAGAGGATGCCGACCAGGTCTTGAGCCGTCTCCCGGACGAACGGGATCATGGCGAGGATCAAGGCAATGAACCCGAGCAGCCCGAGCCACTCCAGCGTGGTCAGGCCGCGTTCGTCGCGACGCATCACAGGGTCCTCTCGTATAGGGCGATGAGCCTGATGTCGTCCGCGCTCAGCGAGGTCCCGAACCCCGGCATCCGCCCGGTCCCGATGCCGTTCACGCCATATGGTGCGGCGATGTCGGTCCCGGTGACGATGAACTTCAGGTGGTCCTCCACGACGTCGAACTGCACGAGGGTGCGATGGTCGTTGATTGCCGGTGCCCAGGCGCCTCGGCCGGGGCCGACCTCGAAAGTGGAGCCGGCGCTGAACCCACCGGTGTGGCAGCGAGCGCAATACCCGTTGAACAGCCCGACTGCACGCTCGGCCTCCGGCAGAGACACTTGCACTCCCGCTGTATCGCTCATCTGGGTTTGGACCTCTTCGAAGTCGACCGACCACAGCATCAGCTCGGCGGACTCCTCCAGGAACGCCAACCCCTGCACCAACGGCTCCAGGAAATCCGCCTCCTTCTGCGCCGTGATTCCCAACAGCAGCAGGTCTCCCTCCAGGGCCTGAAGCATCAGCTCGGCAGTCTCGAGGTCGGGCACGGGATGGCCGGCGTCGTCGGTGTTGGTGAAGGCATCGAGCGGGTCGTACGAGACGTCGTAGATGTCCTGCTGAAGGTTGTTGGCGGTGCCGTCGGCATTGAATGCAAGCTCGGTCAGGTTGTCGTGGCTCAAAGCGGCGATCTCGGTGAGCCGTGGCTCGGCGGCATCGGTGAGCCCATCGCGGTCGGTGTCGAGCCCCGGATCGTCACACGAGGTGAGTGCCATCGCCGCCGAGTCGGAGGTGCAGGTCCCTGCCCCGCCGAGCAGGTCGAGCATCTCGTTTTCGAAGTCGCCGACGACAGCCAGCACGTCGCTTGCTGCGGTGACGTTGTCGATCCTGGCCTGCTGACGATTGATTCGGATCTGGGCGGCGGCCGCGCCGCTTTCGACCCGCAGCAGGGCAAGGTCAACGGTGCGGTCGACTTTGGCGACAACCTCCGCCTGGGGAATCTGCTCCGAGGTGATGTAGGCGATGACCTGATCGACCTCCTGAAGCGACATCGAGCCGCCACCATCGAGGCCGTTGGCCGGCATCGGCGTCCCCGACCTCCCGAACTCGATCACGAAGCGGACCTCGTTCTTGTCGTACCGGAACAACACATCGTTGAGCGAAGGGACGATCCACTCGGTGGTGACGCCGCTTCGCGGTTCGACGAAGCTCGTCGTGCCGCCACCGAGGTCCTCGCCGTGGCAGGTGTGGCACTCGAAGGTGAGGAACCACCGTTCGCCCTCTTCGATGTCCAAATGCTCGAGCGCCTCGGCGGCCTCGGCCGCGCGATTCGACTCGTTGAAGGCATACCAGGGGAGGATGATCGCCATTGCAACCGCAGCGAAGACGGCTGCCCGGAGCACTCGGGTCGTCCGGTCGTTCTCGAGTTCGTCGTCGGACATGTATGGCGTCTGGTTGAGCGGCGAGGGCTCACCGGCGGCGCTGCGGGATCGGCGGCTGTTGAGCACCAGGTAGCCCATCCACAGCAGCAGGGCGACGATGGTGAGGATCAGGACGAAGGAGCCGACGCCGAAGCTGTTTCCGCCCGACAAGGAGCCATCCTCGTCTTCGGCTGCGACGACAATCAGGGAGAGAAGGGGGTAGATCACCTCAGACACAGAACGGGCCTTGCGGGTATTCGGCGGTCTTGTTCTTCGATCGCGCGGTCTCGACGATTTCCCCGGTCATGATGATCAAATCGCCGGCATCGTCCTCTTCGACGCCGAATCGGTCGAGGTTGCGAGGTGCCGGCCCTGCTTCGTACTCACCGTGGATGTTGTACTTCGAGCCGTGGCAGGGACACTCGAATCCCTGAGATGGGATGCAGGTGGGCACGCGACAGCCAAGGTGGACACACTTCTGCCACAACGCCATCACCGCGATCCCGTCGTCCTCGCCCCCGGCGAGGACGAACGGGGTGCTCTCGAATGAGGACCCTTCGAGTTCGCTCAGCGGGAAGAGGGTGATCCACGTTTGGGCCGAAGGAATGAACTTGGGGATGATCGCCCCCGCCACCGAGATCTCGGCCTTCAGGTCGTTGAGGTTGCCTGCGTTGACCGGCGTCCCAAACCCGCCCTTCAGCTTTGGCCAGACGAAGGCGAGGCTGGCGATGGCGAACTGGAGGAGGAATAACCCGGAGACGGCGAGCAGCGCCCGGTTGAGGAACATGCGCCTGGTGACGCCGTATTCGGTCTCGGTGATCACCGTTTTGTCGGTGAGCGGATCCGGTGGGGGTTCCAGCGGCTCGACGGGCTCCTCTGCCTCTGCGGGTGCTTCGGTGATGGTTGCGACCGCAACGGCGCCGGCACCTGCCTGTGCGACCTGCTCGGCCTTCTTGGCTCTCGCTTCATCGGCGGCGCGGGCCCGTTTATCGAGTTCCTTTGCGGTGACCGGTCCGTCCGTCGGTTCCCGGCGCGAGGCCACTGCGAAGATCCCGGCCGCCGCCAGCACCCCGGCGCCGAGGATTCCGATGATGAAGATGGTTGTTGCGTCCATCTAGTTGAGAATCTCCAGCAGGTCGTCGAAGAAGATGCCGTCCTCCCACGGGAACACGAAGTTGAACCCCGGTCCTCTGAAGAACGAGCCGAAGATGGTGAGCGTGGCAGCGGCGACGATGAAGAAGGTGAAGATCATGATGGCGAGCTTGCGGTCGGAGGGACGGATCGATGGGGTCTTGTCGACGTATGGGATGAACATGATCGCCACCAGGCCGAGACCGGGGATGAGCACTCCGGCCACCATCGGATCGAAATAGGCGAGCAACTCCTGGAGCCCGAGGAAGTACCACGGCGCCTTCGACGGGTTTGGCTGCTCGTTGAAGTTGGCAAACTCGAGCAGCGGTGCGTTGATGAAGATCGACATGGCGATGAGCACGACGCTGATGACGAGGAGGGCGACGAACTCGATGGCAAGCAGATGGGGCCATACGCTCACCTTGTCGGTCGGCTCTCGCTTGACTTGCTGGATCGCACCCGCCTTGACCACGGTGAGCAGCCGCTGGGTGCGAACTCCTTCCGGCAGGGCTTGACCTGCCGGGGCAGCAGTCGTGGCCACTGGTGCCTCTGCGGTGGCGACCGCAGTGCCGCCCTGGGCGGGGGCCCCGCCGGCGATCGGGTCGGGCAAACCGTCGGCCTTGGCTCTGGCAAGGGTGGCGCGAAGCAGGATGTGCTCGGGTACGCCGGTGGACTCGGAGATGGCTGCGATGTCGACGCCACCATTTCCGGCCGCCGCCGCTGCAGCCGGGGCGGCAGCAGCCGGTTCGGGTGTCGCCGCTGCGGGCTCGGATGATGCCGCCGACGGCGGAGCGTCCTCACCTTGCAGTTCGGCCATCACCTCTTCGACCGGGCGGCCTTCCGCCTTCGCTCTGGCTTCCGCCGAGCGGCGCAGGATATGTTCCGGTACCTCAGCCAAAGCTTCTCCTTACAGCGGGCCGGACACGCCGCCGTCCTTGCGCACCCGCCAAAAGTGGACGGCCATGAACAGGACGATGATGAACGGGAGGAACAAGACGTGCAGGACATACCACCGCAACAGGGTGTCCGCCGATATCTGGACCCCGCCAACCAAGGCAAAGCTCACCTGATCCCCGAACACCGGCGCATACGTTCCCATCGTCATTCCGACGGTGAACGCCCACAGGGCCAGCTGATCCCAGGGGAGCAGGTAGCCGCTGAAGGAGAGCAGCAATGTGAGGAGCAACAGGATCACGCCGACGACCCAATTGAACTCGCGTGGTGGCTTGTAGGCGCCGTGATAGAACACCCTCGCCATGTGAAGGAAGACGGTGAGCACCATGAGGTGGGCACCCCACCGGTGCATGTTGCGCACGAACTGGCCGAAGGCGACGTCAGCCTGGAGGGACTGGATGTCGAAGTAGGCCTGTGGCGATGTGGGGCGGTAGTAGAACATGAGGAAGATCCCGGTGATGGTCAGCACCACAAACAGGAAGAAGGAGAGGCCTCCGAGGCACAGCGTGTAAGACAGGCGCACGCCGTGCCGCTTCACCTTCACCGGGTGCAGGTGGTAGAGCACGTTGTTCATCACGACATAGGAGCGATTGCGCGGCGAGTCCGTGTAGCCGGCACGGAACGGAGATCCCGGTCGGAAGATCGAGGTCCACACCTGGCTCTCCTGGACCATGTTGCCAACCTCGGTGAGCAGGCTGCCGAGGCTGCGGCCTCCGTCACCGTCTCCGTTGCCGTTCGCCACCTAGTGATCTCCTATTTGTCGTAGCGGACGCCGTAGGCGTAGCCGTTTTTGAAATCGCGCTGCCCGGTGTCGAATTCCCACGGTGCATCGACGATCTCGGATGTCTGGTCCGCCAGCGATCCCGAGAACTTACCAAGGCTGATCACGCCTGTCGGGCAGCGGTCGATGCACAGGGCGCAGCGCGTGCATTCGTCCTCATCGACGATGAACACACCGTGGTTCTCAGGGTTCTGAGCCGGGTCGTCGACGTTGGTTCCCTCGGAGATGACATCGACCGACAGGTAGTGGATGCACTTCCACGGGCAGATGTCAACACAGCCCTCGCACAAGATGCACTCGGCCTGGTCGATGTGGAGGAACTGCTTCGGTTTGACCGCAGCCGTCAGGTAGTCCGCATCGACGGCGGCGAGTTGATAGTCGTCGCGAAACGGCGGAGTCTCGAACCAGACGTCGGTCTTTGCCATCAGTGCTCCACCCGGATGGGACGACCGTAGTCGGAGATGCGCGTTGGCTTTGGCTCGAGCTTCCTTCGGTGATAGTCCTGCCACACCACCATGACGATGGCGACGATGATCAGATTGGTGAAGGCGTACCCACCGATCGCCATGTCTTTGACGGTCTCATATGAGATCGAGACCTCGTTTCCGAGCACCAGAGCGGGCGGGATGGTCAGGAGAACCTTGGCCGAGGTCAACTCCAGCGGACCCTGAGCAAGGGTGAGCATCTGGTTGGGAACCACACCGAAGATGATGATCATGAGCGCGGTGAACAACGATGCACCCAGGCCTGCTCTGGCCCAGGTCAATGGGCGGTCCCAGACGAATCCGATCGCGGCTCCTGCCATGATCAGAATGACGCCATTGAGGGCGATGAACTGGGACGCGGTCACCCAAAACCAACCGCGCGGTACCCACCCGTAGGCCTCATTGCCGAAGTCGTCGATTGCGGGCAGCTCGGTGAGGTGGACGACCCATGAGAAGGTGATCGCGGTCATGATGCCGAGCGCGATCGCGCCCAGTCCAATGGCAAGCTTCAGCGAATCGCTCAGGCGCTCCTCCTCCAGGTCGGGGGCGATTCTATGCCGCAGACTGGCCGTCTGGAAATCACTGAAGGGAGAGTCGGCAGTCGGGAGTCCAGAGTCAACAGTCCACAGTCAGGAGTCCACAGCCCGACCCACGGATATCGGAGCCCCAATACCTCTGCCTCGAGACTCTCGACTCATGACTCTCGACGCATGACTCTCGACTTCTCCGGCTAGGCTTTCGCCGGCCGCGACCGTAGCGGGAAGAGTTGGAGGGCAGCGGCAGGTGACCGCCGACATCGAAGCAGCCGAAGCATCCGACTCGATGCTGCCAGAAGACGATGATT
>PVMK01118650.1_pt1 | contig 22486 bp, 22 predicted proteins | sample 1853481 | NCBI WGS metagenome assembly PVMK01 (sample SAMN08533507, study PRJNA380276) | Marine sediment metagenome, whole genome shotgun sequencing project. | reverse complement strand
GGCCATGGTATGGCTGCAGCGTTCTCTGGTTTGGAAAAAATCACAATCACAAGTCCATTTACCATCCTGGAACGATATCAAGTGGGGATTATTCTGCCCCTGAAAGGTCACTGATAAAGAATTGATCTTAATTCGTTCTCGCTCTATGGCATATTGTTTTGATTTTTGAATTTTCCCAATCATTCCAGAATCCATCTTATTCCCTCCACGTCTTGAAATAAAAAGCACGCGACCTGATGGCGCGTGCTGTAAATCTTAAAATTCAACTATTCTTTTTGAGTTATCCTTTCCCATAATGGACCGCCTTTAGTTCTTTCCAAGTATAAGCTTAGATCAAAAGAAAGTCAATATTTAGCTGCCCCGCGACCTAAACCCGGACATTTTTCCAGGCATCAAAGAGGATATCCATAAATAGATCATAATCTGTGATCAAGGCCGGCATATTTACGCCAGCCCCCCTGTTGGTCTCAACCGGAATCAAGGTGCCATCTTCCAGATCGGAAATGGAAGATCGCATCGTAACCCGGTGTTCATTAAATAGCTCGGGGCAGGAGATATAAATGGCCGGCAGCAGATCCCAGAGATAAAAATTGCCAAGGCCTGTGAAAACCGCATGCAAAATTAACCAGTTGCGCACTATCCGGCGGGTTTTCCCACTCCAGAAAGCGAGTTTTTTTAGATCGCTCCAGGTAAACGGGCCCTGCATACAAACCTGAGCAGTCATTAAGGTAACTTGTGTGGGAGCGTTTAGCACCAGATAAGAGGCTTCCGGGTCGGCTGAGAGATTCAGCTCATTAACAACTCGCCGGCCCATCTTTACCGGACGCAAGTATCCCCCCATGCAGACAATGCTTTTTAAGTTGCTGAAAAAACCCGAGTCAAGTTCCTGGGCAGCTCTCAGATTGCCCAGGGGTCCAGTTGCCAACAAATTAATTTCGCCGGGATAAGCTGAAGCCGTTTCGACCAGGAAACGGGCCGCCTCCGTCCTGCCTTCCCCCCTGCTTCCGGCTCCCTGTTTGACAGGCAGGTCGTTCAACCCCAGATCTGCAACAAGCTGGGTGGTCTGTTTATGAACCTGATCAATAGTTCCGTTGCCAAAGGTAGTTGTGATACCCAATAGATCAATATCTGTTCTTCCCAACAGATAGAACAAGGCCAAACCATCATCGATCTCCTTGGTTCTAAGCCCCAGTGTGTTATCACAATCAAAAATCACCCGTTCCATAACAACCCCTTCACCTTGACTTCAGGCTATCTGCTCGTGAGCTTCTCCCCGGGTCACCAAAGTCATGGCTATCAAACCCAGGACAAAGAACGCCGGCCAATACGGGTACGAATGCGATCACTCCAAATACCGATCATAGGCAAGATGAAAATCGCAGCCAGGTTATCAATCCCCATAATGGCGCCGGTTGTGGTTGCGTTTAATCCAAATCCCAGCACATCCTTAGAACTTGCAAAGCCGGGATGTCCCGTCTGAAGAAAGATAGGCACAAAGGCGTTGTACAACTGCCAGATCACCATTGTGCCCAGAAATCCAAAGCCGATCATGAATGTCTTTTTCCAGTCAAGTTTCATTGTTACCTCCAGCATGAGGATGTTCAGCAATCAGATTTCAATCCGGTCTAAAAAGTCAAACCCCGATGTTTAATTTTTATACTTCATCCAGATCAAGGTTCTGGTTGGTTTAAACCAGTGAGTTTCCAGGCTTAGATTGGTTTTTCTTTTGGGGAAATTCAATCTGAGGGCTCTTTTATGACCGGGAGAATTCATCCAAACCGGCAGGAAGGCATCCAGCAATACGCCTTCGGTTTCCGCAGAAGACGCAATCCACAGCCAGTCCGCGAATGTTTTGGATGACTGCCAGGAAGCCACACCGATCAATTCTTTGCCGGCTGTGATTGACCATTGGGATATTTTTGGATCAATCAGCAATAACCTCGACAAAGCTCCAGGCAAACCACCCCGTAGATACTCAGGCCGGATGGGAAGGTGCCAGCGAACCTCGGGGGGGTAATTATTTTCCAGCCATTTGCGCTGTTGGGGCCAATGGCCGGCCCGATGGGATTCAACTGAAAATTCAGGAATCTGCCAGGATAAAAACTCCCTGGGTAAGTCGCGGGGTTTTAAGATCCAGGTTGTTCTGCGGGAAATTTCCTGAAAACCATGCCGGAGATAAAGGTCAACAGCCCCCTGGTTTCCTTCATCCACCTGCAGCCAGATCCCATCCAGGCGCCGCGGAACAAGGAAGTCCAATGCCTTGCGAACCAGAGATCTGGCAATTCCCTTGCGCTGGTAATCCGGGTGCACAGCTACATTGGCGATCATGTAATAATGTTTACTGCCAATATGATAGGGAATAAGACTCAGGTTACCAATGATTTCCCCACCTTCTTCCCAGACATATCCTGTGAACGGCATGGATACCCGGCCTGCCATTAGATAAGCCCAATCCTGGAAGCGCTGGTTGCGAGCTGAGGAACGCATTTTTCGCAGCAAGGCTTTTCCGTCAGGAGTCAGGCGGTCAGCAAAACAAAGCTCTACCAGATCTGACACGGAAAGCAGATCTGTTCTGACATCAAAGGCCCGGATCGGGGTGGGATCATTATGTCTCAAGATACGAACAGCCATGGACTTGATTTTACCATTGGGGGATTAGAGGGAACATATTGTGTTATCTTTACATTTATTGTCATTCCGAGCACAGCGAGGAATCCAAATGGACTCGGAAAGCGAGTTGGACTGGTATTTCCAGAGCTGTGGCGAGAGCAAAGGATGGTTTGATGGATCCTTCGCTTCAGCTCCCCTGAGCAGAACGGAATGCAGACGAAGGGCTCAGGATGACAAACAAGGGGGTGAATAGGATTACCGGAAGAATCTCCATAGGGCGGATCAGGGTCAAGTTAATCCTTCCATCGCAATATTAACTTGATCGCCGTTGGGATCCTTCGCTTCGCTCAGGATGACAAAAATGGGGGGAATGGCGAGAATTAAACTTCAATCGTTATCGTCACTGGTCCGTCATTGAGAATTTCCACCAGCATATGAGCTCCGAATTCACCTTGTTCAGTCGGCACACCCAGGTCCTGGAGGCAGGATGCAAAATATGCGGCCAGCGGTCTGGCAATCTCAGTGGGGCAGCTTTTGTAAAGGAAGGCCGGTGTCCCCGACTGGTATCGGCAAAAAGAGTAAACTGCGGCACGACCAGGGCGCTGCCGCCGACATCAAGCAGGGATAGATTCATTTTTCCCTGGTCATTCGGGAATATTCTCAATTGAGCTGTTTTTTTAGCTAATGCTTGGGCCACATTACGGGTGTCATCTGGTCCTACACCCAGCAAAACCACCAATCCCCGGGTGATTTCAGCGATTTGTACTCCGCCCACTGATACGCTGCCCCGGCTGACCCGCTGAAGAACCACTTTCATTCTCTGTCCTCAGCTCCTAAAAAATCCAATTGCAGCCCGGACCTCTTCCATGGTTTCTGAAGCGATCACCCGGGCTCGTTTGGCGCCGTCAAGCAAAATGTCACGCACCATATCAGGATCTTTTTCCAATTCCGCACGTTTAGCGCGGAAAGGTTCCAGATGTTTGTTGAGATTAGCAGCTAATTTGCGTTTACAGTCAACGCAGCCAATTTCCGCCACCCGGCAGTCCCGGTTGATCTCCTCCACTTCGCCAGAGCTTGAAAAAATCTTGTGCAGAGTGTAAACATTGCAGATATCCGGATTGCCGGGGTCAGTCCGTTTAATGCGTTGGGGATCAGTCATCATCTTCATGACTCGTTTTTCTGTTTCCTCTGGTGTGGCAGCCAGTTCGATGTGATTATTAAGGCTCTTGCTCATTTTCCTCACGCCATCAATACCCAACACTTTGGGAATTTCCGTCACCTTGGCTTGCGGCTCCACTAAAATATCTGTCTGGAAGTGGTGATTAAACGACCTGACCACTTCTCTGGCAAATTCCAGGTGAGGTATCTGGTCAGTCCCGACTGGCACGGTGTCTGCTTTATAAAGCAGGATATCAGCGGACATCAATACCGGATAACCAACCAAACCATAATTGACATTATCGGGGTTATCCCGGACCTTCTCTTTAAAGGTGGGCAAAGCAGTCAATTTTCCAAGCGGTGTCACCATGGACAGGATGGTATGCAGCTCCATCACTTCTGGCACATGAGACTGCACAAAGATGATGCTATCTTTGGGGATCCATACCTGCTGCCAGCCAATCAAGGGTCATTTCCTGGGTATTGAGCTCCAGGTCCCGGGTGGTTTCAATGGTTGTTAAAGCGTGCACGTCCACAACACAATAAACACAACGATAATCCTTCTGTAGCGCCACATAGTTCTTGATAGCGCCCAGATAATTACCCAGGTGCTGGCGGCCAGTTGGCCTAGCACCTGAAAACACCCTGCCGAGTTTTTCAGCCATTAATGATCACTCCTTGATGTACTTTTCAAACAGCTCGAGGATTTCGGGAGGATCAGCATGTCGGCCTGTTTCCAGTTTTGAATAAATCAAATCGCCATTTATCATGATCTCATAAGCTCCTCCATCACCCGGAATCAGCTCGATATCAGCGATAATATCTTTGTAATTCTTTTTTAAGGCACCCTCCAAACTGAGGGCTCTGGGAATATAGTTTCAAGGCACACAATATTCGATGGAAATTTTGTACATACACTTCCTCCATTTTAGTATCGCAACCTAGTATAACGCAAATTTTATGGATTATGATCAAACTGGAATTAAAAAATCAGGCCTGCAGTGTATCCTGCAGGCCTGATGCATATGTGCCCGTAATCAACCTAATACTTATCATAATGTTTACGTGTCATGATTGATCCTGTCGGAACCCTCGAGGTCCAGATCACCAATCTTTACTATTTTGAATATCGGTGAGATCTACATTAACATAAGAATCAAATATCTCCGGTGATTTCAACCTTGTCCTGGGTTTCCAGATCCAGTTCTTGAGGGACTCTGCTGATCTTCCTGATAATCTTCTTCAATCAGATCCAGAAATACTTTTACAACCCGTGGATCAAAATGTTTTCCGGATTGTTTTTTCATATGGAGCAGTGCCTCAGATCTTGTAAAGGCTTTCCGATAAGGCCGGTCGGACTGTAAAGCATCCCAAACATCCACCACTGCAAATATTCTGGCTGGCAAAGGGATATCTTCGCTTTCTATTCCATGAGGATAACCATTTCCATCCCAGCGTTCGTGGTGATAGAGTGGTATATCAAGGGCGGAACCCAATCCATCGATGGGTTGGAGCAATTCATAAGCATCAAGAGGGTGCCGTCCTATCTGCTTCCTTTCCTCTTTAGTCAGTCTGCCGTTCTTTAACAATATTTGGTCAGGGATGCCCATCTTGCCAATATCATGCAGCAGCGCCCCTCTCTGAAGATCAATCAAAGTATCTCCTTCCAGCCCCAGTTTGGCAGCCAGCTTCATCGTTAATTCCTCAACCCGGCGCCAATGTCCTTCCGATTCAATACCTCTCAATTCCATGGCTTGCGCCCATCCCCTAATAATGGCGTCAAAGCCAAGGGTGATTTTGTTTCGAGACCGTATTAAATCATCATGGAGATTTTGATTATCAATCGCCAGGGCAGCCAACCCCGCTATCATTTCCAAAAGATCGATCCAATCCTGATCCGGATCAAGTTTTTCACGGTGAAAAATTTCCAGTACGCCAACCAACCGATTTTTTACATGCAACGGAACCGCAAAATAGGACACAAAATCTTCTGAAGAAAAATCCGCTGACCTGTTATCTTTCCGGCCATCAATTGACAAATCGAGAACTTGAACCATTTCCTTTGTTTCGGCTGCCTGTCCAGCTAAACCTTCACCGATCTCCAAGTCTGTATGCTGTAAAATGTTCTCCCGGAAACCAGTTTGAGTAATAAATTTAAGTGATTTTAAGATAGGGTGAAAATACAAGATATCAGCTGCGTGAACACCCAATTCCCTGACCAAGTTATTAACGAGAATGTCCAGCGTAGAAGGCAGGGAAAGATTTTCCAAGATCACCTGCTCAATACGCTGGAGACTTGACAGTTTTTTAACCAGAGCCTGGGATTCCTGGAATAGATATGCTTTCTGCAAACCAATTGCCACTACATTGGCCATTCTGGTTATCAATAACAAGTCGGCCTTATTGAAGCAGTTAGCTTGCTGGCTGAGCAGCTGCAGCACAGCAATTACCTGGTTTTCAACAACTACCGGAGCAAGCAGGGTGGCACAGCTACCATGATCATCCCCTTCTAGGTCGTTTTCATCCTGGCATTGTGCCAAATTATCAATAATTAAAGGCTCCTTGTCTTGCAATAATTGATCTCTAAGGTTCTGCTTAAGCCTGTCAAACCAGTCCGGTTTATTTTCAGCGGTTTCAGCCTGCTGACTGCTTGTCCAGACATATTCAAGGTGGATGTGCTCCCGGGATTGATCATACTTAAAGATATTCAAACTATCTGCAGGAATTAACTCTTGAACATGTTCAGCAATACTTTGATACATATCCTCCAGCTTCAGATTTGTTCCCATCTCCATGGCCAGGTCATCTATAAGCTCTTGCTGTATCCTGGTTTGTTCTTTTTCCTCCTCTGCCCGCAGTTCATCGGTGATATCGTGGATAAAGCCCTGGTAGCCAACCAGTTTCCCGCCAATTTCATAAGGCGTTGCGGACACCAGGGTTTCAATCTTGCTGCCATCCTTTTTCTTGAATTTGAGAGGGTAATCTTTTAAGTATCCTTCCCTTTCAATTGCTTTTTTATATTCCACCCGGTCTTCAGAATTCCAGTATAAATCCATCACACTATCGTTCCAGATTTGCTCCTGATCCTGATACCCAAACATCTTCAGGGTGGATTCGTTCATATCAATCCAGCGTCCGTTTGTTGATGTGATAAACATAGCATCCTTGGAAGTTCTGAAGAATCTGCGGTATATTTCCCTACTCTCTTTCAAATCCTCCAACGCCTGGGCGCGGTGTAAGGTCTCCTCTGTTAAGCGCTGGTTGGACTCTATTAATACATGGGCTCGGTCGGTAACAATCTCTTCCAGATTTTGTTGATATTCTTGAGCCTGTTTATCTTTTTCAAATCGCAGGAGTGTCCTCTCAATGGAGTTCATTAATTCAGGCAGGTAATCATTGTGTGAGCCTGCGAGTATACAATCCGTTGCTCCGGATTTAAAGGCCTGCAATGCAATCTTTTCCCCTCCTTGCCGGGTTATCATTATCCAGGGCAGATTCTCTACATCAGCAACAAGATCAAAGGCAGTGAAATCTCCAATTTTGTACTCTGTCAGGATCAAATCGATATCCATCGATCCAAGGACTTTTCTGGCATCTTTTAGAGTTCTAACTGAGTGAAGTTGATAAGATTCGGATTTTTCAGTAATATGATCACATAAATCTTTCTGCTCATTATTGCCATCAACACTCAGAATATTAAATTTTGGCTTCATAGTTTTATCCAATTCATAATTTGCTTTCATTCTCATCACCAAAACATTTAACAGACAAAATACCTTTCAGTAATATTGCCGCAAGGTGTCGTTAAAGTTGAATTCTTCAAATCAGTATTTAGTATATAAAAAGGAACCCTAAATGCAATCTCACCAGATTACAAAACTGTTAGAAAAGCTCTAATTTTCCCTCCAGGAGATTACAAATCACCTTCTTAAAGGCACTTGTTCTGATCTAAGAGATAATCATAGTTTTTCAGAAAACGGAATGAGAGTATCCATATAACAAATTAAACAGTATTTGCACTGTGTCCCATACAAGACAATTATTCAGGAGGATCTTGGCATCCCTCATCTGTCTTATGCTACAATCGAAATCAAACTATGAGCACTATCACCGATATCCGGCAATCTCCCCTGGCCGGCCGCTGGTATCCGGCTGACCCTAAAAAACTGGCTGATTCTATTGACGGTTATATCCAGGCAGCGGAGATCCCTGAACTGGGTGGCGAAGTGATCGCCCTGATCTCTCCCCATGCCGGACACACCTATTCCGGTCCGGTGGCAGGATATTGTTTTGCTGCGATAAAAGACCTTCAACCGGAATTAGTTGTCATTCTTTCCCCCTATCACGCTTACCATGAGGGAGCCATTCTCACAACAGCGCATCAGGCCTACCAGACACCTCTCGGCGTTATTCCAGTCGATCAGGATAAAATCAAGTATGTTGAATCGAACCTGATGGAAAAGACCGGGGTCCAATTAAAGGTGGTCCGAGACGATGAGGAGCATGCCATTGAGATCCTGCTGCCTTTTTTTCAAAGGTCACTGAGCCGCCCTTTTCGCCTGCTGCCATTGATGATCCGGGACCAGGATCCCCGGTTAATGAGGGAATTGGGGAATATTCTGGCAGGGTTGATCAATGAAGAGAACACACTGCTTGCAGCCAGTTCTGATTTATCCCATTTCCATCCCTCAGAAGAAGCCCGGAAGCTGGATCAAAACATTATCAAGCAGATCATTGACCTTAATCCGGAAGGATTGTACGATGCCCAGGAAGATGGAACAGGATCAGCCTGCGGATTGGGCCCCCTGGCATCTGTGATCTGGGCTGCCAAGGAAACCGGACCTGTCAAAACCCATCATCTTCATTACTCCCATTCCGGAGATATCACTGGAGACAATACTAGAGTGGTTGGATATACCGCAGCGGTAATAACTCGCGAATAATCCCTGAAAACTTATGATTTGGAACTTTTTACTCATTATCGTTCTAGTTGCATTAAATGGTTTTTTTGTCGCCGCAGAATTTGCGGTGATTACAGCCCGGAAATCCCGCATTCGGTCGCTGGCTAATCAAGGCAACCAAGCCGCAAAGCTGGTGCTAACCTGGTTAGATAATCCACAAGCCCGCGACAAATTGATCGCGGCAGCCCAACTGGGGATCACTATTGTCAGCCTGGCATTGGGCGCTGTTGGTGAAAACACATTTGAAGCCCTGCTGGAGCCTGTTTTTCACTCTCTGGAAATCCCTGTTCAGTGGAGCCGCCTCGAACCGTTCCTGACAGCCCTTCCGCTGGTTATATCGTTGATCATTGTCACCAGTCTGCATGTTGTATTGGGCGAACAGGTGCCCAAGGTGGCTGCGCTTGAAGCCCCAGAAAAGTTTTCCCTGTTTGTGGCAACCCCCATGAAATGGTTCAGCGCAATATTTACCTGGTTCGTAAATATTCTTGATTGGGCAACCCGAAGCATTCTGGGCTTGGTGGGCATAAAAAGTTCCGGCGGCAGCCATTCTGTTATCTATACAGTTGATGAACTGAAAGAGCTCCTGGCAGAATCTGAGCAATTAGGAACCATTGAACCGCCCCAGCTGGAAATGCTGGATGCTGTCTTTGATTTCAACCGGCTGCTGGTCCGGCAAGTGATGATCCCAAGGACAGAAATAATTGCCATCCCTGCCGGAATGTCACTGGATGACGGCATTAACATTGCCATCATGTCACGGTTTACCAAGTTTCCTGTTTACGAGGGAGACCTGGATAAAATAACAGGCATCATTCACAGTAAAGATTTATTGCGTGCTAAACAAAAAGACCCCAATGGAGATCAAACGACTGCGGATCTGGCACGTGAACCGCTGATGGTACCAGAAAGCAGTTCTGTCCGGACCTTGCTGAACTTATTCCAAGATCACAGTCGTCATATCGCTATTGTGTTAGATGAATATGGTGGCACAGCCGGGTTGATCACCCTGGAAGATCTGCTTGAAGAAATTGTCGGGGAAGTTAATAATCCCTTTGATAACGAGGTTCCAGAAATTCAGCGGGTCAACCAGAATACGGTCCTGGTTGATGGACTGGCTGCTATTGAGGATGTCAACGAATCCCTGGGAACCACGTTTCAAGATCAAAATTACGATACCATCGCTGGTTATTTCCTGGGACATCTGGACCATATCCCCAAAATTGGAGAAGAAATCACCCTGGATAGTGGGATTCAGCTGCAGGTGGTTGAAATGGACGGACTGAGAATTTCAAAGGTCCAAATCAGGGGAGTGTAAACTGCATGCCATCCAGCGACCTGCCCAAAGCCGTATATGCCCGCATCGCTGTTAACGTACCTCAGGTTCAGGGTGAATTTGATTATCATTTGTCGGATGATCAGCAAACTAAAATAACCCTGGGGCAGTTGGTTACTGTTCCATTTGGAAAACAAAATGTCCAGGGTGTCGTGATTGGTTTTCCTGAAATACCTGCTGTGACCCGAACCAAAGCTGTGGGCAAGATCCTGGATCCTGATCCTGTAGTTACCTCTTACCAGATAAAACTCGCGCAAAAGATCAGCGATAATACCCTTTCGCCGCTGGGAGTTACGATTCATGCCATGATCCCGGGGGGATTAAGCGTCAGGGCAGACTCCCAATATCAGCTCTCAGAAACAAGCCTGGCTGCCATCAAAGAAGGGCAACCCCTCCTGGAAGAACCAAGTCCATCTCAATCCCGATTGCTGAATTTATTAATTGAACGAGGACCGTTAAGGGGGCGCCAGTTGGACCGGGCTTTACCTCATAAAAACTGGCGGGCAACTGTTGGCACTCTTGAACGCAGGGGGATCATTTGCAGCCAGACAACACTTGGTGAACCAAGTGTCCGCCCAAAACTTGAAAAGAGACTGAAGTTTACAGGTGATCCCTCCCAAGCCCTGGAGCAAATGGATACTCTGGCCAGGAAAGGTTTTCCCGAAGCGCTGGCTCGCAGGCAGGCGATGCTCAAAATCCTGATGGAGGAAATGGGAGAAATATCAGCTGCTTTCCTTTATAAGAAAACGGGGGGATCATACAGCGACGCCAAACAACTGGCTCAAAAAGGATTTATAGAAATCAAACAGGTGCATGTCACCCGCGATCCACTGGTTGATGTAATTGTTAAAGCGCAGCCTGTCCCTACTTTAACCCCTGATCAGCAAAAAGTCTGGAATAAGATCAGTGAGGCGTTTTCGCAAGAAAATCCCGATCCCTTCCTGCTCCATGGTGTCACTGGATCCGGGAAAACGGAAATATACTTACGAGCTGTTACAGAAGCTCTCAAACTGGGGAAACAAGCTATCATCCTGGTCCCGGAGATTGCTCTAACGCCGCAAACAGTGAGTCGGTTTATGAGCCGCTTCCCTGGGGAGGTGGGTATCCTGCACTCGGAATTATCCCCCGGCGAACGGTATGATACCTGGCGCCTGGCCAGGGCGGGCAAGATCAAAATCATTGTTGGGCCGCGCAGCGCTTTGTTCACTCCCTTTTCTGAACCGGGATTGATCGTTGCCGATGAATGCCATGATGGCTCCTACTATCAGGGAGATCTCAATCCCCGCTACCATGCCGTTCAGTCGGCAGTCGAGTATGCCGGCATATGCGGTGCAGTCTGCATTCTTGGGTCAGCCACGCCTGACGTTTCAACCACTTTTGAAAGCAAAAATGGCAGCCTGGTTTATTTATCACTGCCAGAAAGGATCCTGGCTCATAAGGAAACAATTCGGAACCAGCTCAGCCTGGCTAAAAACGGGGGCGGGGTAAATCGATATACAGACCTGACCGATGATCTTCAGATGGCTGAATTGCCCGCTGTGGAAATCGTGGATATGAGAAAAGAACTGCGCCAGGGAAATCGTTCCATCTTCAGTTATGCCTTGCAGGATTCCTTATCCAACACTTTAGGAAAAAACCAACAGGCAATCCTGTTCCTGAACCGCAGAGGCAGCGCCAGTTATGTGTTCTGTCGGGATTGCGGCAAGGCCCTGCGCTGCCCTCGCTGTGAAACATCTTTAACCGCGCACCAGAGAGAAAATTCACTGCGCTGCCATCTCTGTGGCTACCGCAGGAATATTCCTAAAACATGTCCTGCCTGCAGAAGTGAGCGCATCCGCCATCTTGGGACCGGCACGGAACAGGTAGAAACCACTTTGAAAAAACTATTTCCGGAAGTTCGCACACTGCGCTGGGACCGCGGAACAAGTAGAAACCGCTTTGCAAAAGTTATATCCGGGAGTTCGCACTCTGCGCTGGGACCGGGACACAACCCGGAAAAAAGGCGCCCATTGGAAAATCATGGAGTGTTTTTCCAGCCATCAAGCCGATGTGCTGATTGGAACCCAGATGCTCGCCAAGGGTTTGGACCTTCCCCTGGTCACTCTTGTGGGAGTTGTTCTGGCGGATTCCGGCCTGCACCTGCCGGATTATAAAGCTTCCGAACGCACCTTCCAGGTGCTGACCCAGGTTGCGGGCCGGGCTGGCCGCAGTCCATTAGGCGGGAAAGTTATCCTGCAGACTTTTGACCCCGATCATTATGTCATCCAGGCCGCTGCCGGCCATGATTACCAGGATTTCTACAACCAGGAAATTGAATATCGCCGCGAGTTGGGTTATCCCCCGTTTACAAATCTGGTTCGTCTGGAAACACGATCCCGGAACCATCAGGTCGCGGAATCCAAATCCAGAGCCTATGCTGAAGCCATGAAGGGCTGGATTAAAAATGAGGGTTATCGCGCAACCAAACTAGTTGGTCCAGTGCCGCCCTATTTCAGAAAAATCCGGGGGGAGTATCGCTGGCAAATTTTGTTAAAAGGACCCAATCCACTTAATCTCGTGCGCGACCATCCCCCTGACTCGGACTGGATCGTTGAGGTAAATCCGCCGGTGATTTTGTGAAGGGGATTGGTATAGAGACAGGGTAACTATGATATGGGGGGAGGGAGAAAGTAATCAAGCGTTAAAGGTTGAACGTTAAACGTTCCATGTTGATATTTTACTGTCATTGCGAAGAAGGAGCGCCAGCTCCCGTGATGATTTTACCCGGGAGAACTGTCGCTTCGACTCCACTGCAAGAAATCAACTCTCAGAGCGGAGGCTGAAAGCCGTAGTCGAAGAGAGGCTCCACTGAAATCACCATTTCGACTGCATTCAGCCCTTTGGGCTTCTTTCCGCTCAATGAGTTGGGATTTCTTTCTTCAACCTGCCATGAGATTGCTTCGTCCCCATTCATCAGGCTTAGGGTCCCTCTCAAAGATAGAATTAATATTGATTTTAGATAAGTCAAAGAAAAAACCAATAAGAGGTGGATCAATGACATCAGATAATAAATCAATAATGGGAATTAATTATAAAGTAATCGGCGAGGGACCTCCAATTGTTCTACTACATGGAATAAGTGGATGCAGTGAGGACTGGATAGATGCTGGATATGTAAATGCGCTCAAAGAATCAAACCAGCTTATCCTAATTGACTTCCGCGGGCTTGGAGAAAGTAAAAAATATCATGCTGCTGGGTTTTACTCCCTAGATATTTTTTCAAAAGATATCATCTCAATTACAGATCAATTAGAAATCAATAATTTTAGGCTACTTGGATTTTCCATGGGTGGGGTAATAGCATATTGGACAACATTAATGTACGCCGACAAGATCAACTCTCTGATTATGCTTGATGGGATCATAACTCCTGGTTTAGTTGAAATTTATCAGAATTACGGAACCAGGGCAGAACAAATAATCAATCAATACTTAGCTGAGCCACGGATGACAGATTCTAAAAAATCCCGTTTATTAAAGAATGACATGGATGCTGTTCAAGCCATTGGACAAGGATTAGCAAGATCCATATCAAATAATCTCGAGGATTTCATGTCGTTACCTGAGTTCAATATCCCTTATTTTGTGTTAACAAGTGATCTAAGTGAGTCCCAATTGGATCTCAGTGATTATCTTAGTTGGGCAAAATCAGCCCCAGAATCCAAATCCTATGCTGATTTTATTCACGCGGATTTCATTTTCCGAAGCGATATCGTCATCCCCGAGATCAAAAAATTTTTAACCACATTGAATAGTTAAATGTGATTTTGTATCGAAAAATTGTAAATTAAAAGGTTTTGTGGAGATTAGAGAGGGATTTGATAATCACAATAATCTAGTGATTGATGTCGGGGCAGACAGAGTTCTCCCTTTTAATCCAGCCAGCGCTCTGGTTTGGCAATCTCAATATGGATTCTTCGCTTCGCTCAGAATGACACATCTGAGAGATAGGTTTTTGTTGATTGACAGTAGACTGAATTATGTTATTGAGTATAAGTGCCTGAATACTGCTTGCCTACGGTTTACTCCTTACACCTAACGATTTACGCCTTACCCGCAGCGCTTCACTAAACTCTCGATTTTCTCCAGAGCCTGTTCGATCTTCTCATACTTGGTGGCATAAGAGCAGCGCACAAAACCTGCCCCACCAGCCCCAAATGCTGACCCGGGAACAACTGCCACTTTTTCTTCTTCAAGTAGTTTCTGGGCAAATTCATCATCATCCATTCCCGTACTTGTTATCTTCGGAAATGCGTAAAAAGCTCCTTTGGGCATAAAGGTTTCCAGGCCGATCTCATTCAGCCTGGTGACAATTAGCTGGCGGCGGCGGTCATATTTCAAGCGCATCTCTTCAACGTGATCAGCCCCCAGCTGAATAGCAGCCAGGGCAGCAAACTGAGACACAGAAGGCGCCGACATCACAGTATATTGGTGAACCCGGACTAAACCGGACAAGATATTTGCCGGAGCCGCGGCATATCCCACCCTCCATCCTGTCATGGCGTAGCTCTTGGAAAATCCCCCCAGCGTGATCGTTCGTTCCTTCATACCTGGCAGGGCTGCAAAACAAACATGCTCGACTCCGTATACCAGCGAGTCATAAATCTCATCCGAAATGACCAACAGGTCATGTTTTAATGCTATCTGACTGATGGCCAATAAATTTTCACGGGTGGCGACTGCCCCGGTAGGGTTATTGGGAAAGCCTATAAAGATGGCTTTGGTTCGGGGGGTAATGGCGGCTTCAATCAAATCAGGTTCCGGCTGGAATTTATTTTCCAGCGACCCGGAACTTCTACAGGGATTCCTCCGGCCAGGAGTACTTCTGCCTGGTAGGACACGAAACAAGGCGTGGGGATAATGATTTCTTCCCCGGGATTGATAACAGCAGTCAGCGCCAGGTATAAAGCTTCTGAGACCCCGACCGTAACCACAACCTCATCGGTCGGATCATATTTGACCTGGTATTTTTCTTCCAGCTGATCAGCGATCGCTTCTCGAAGTTCGTATATGCCAGAATTCGAAGTATAGTGAGTCTCACCTTTTTTCAGGGCAGTTATGCCCGCCTCAAGAATAGGGGCAGGTGTGGTGAAGTCTGGCTCCCCGATACCCAGCGAGATAACATCATCCATGGTAGCAACAATGTCAAAGAATTTTCTGATCCCTGATGGTTTTAATTCGGTAACTCGGGTAGCGACAAAATCTCTGGGCATGGATCTCCTTTGTCAAACTCGTTTTATGATAACTGGTTAGATTTCAATTTCGGTGTTATCCCCGATATTGAGGGATTGAGAACCTCCCTTCAAGGAAGTATTCTGGCCAATCATAGATCCACTCAGGTTGGCATCAACCACCTGGGACCCTTTTTCAATGATGGAATTCTGGATCACACTTCCCAGAATTTTGCAGCCAGCTTCGATTGCGACATGGGGGCCGATGACTGAAGCTTCTACCTCGGCTTCAGAATGAACAAATACAGGAGGAATGATTTTGACACCTATTCGCTGGGCTGCTTTTTCAGAATTATCATGACCGTGATCCAGCAAATACCGGTTGGTGCTCAGCATTGCCTCAAAGGTCCCTGCATCCAGCCAGACATTCACTTTCTGAGTGCGCATCTTGCAGCTATTTTCTTCCAGCATGATATTTATCGCATCAGCCAGGAAGAATTCTCCCTTGAGCTGGACCTGTTGATCGATTTGCTGTTCAATTGCCTTAATTAAATCCCGGCCATCCTTAAAGTAATAAAAACCAACCAGGGCAAGATTATTATCCATGGCTTTGGGTTTTTCAATTAATCGAGTGACCAATTGGTTTTTTCCCAGCTCTGCCACACCAAATCTTCGAGGGTCAGGCACCGGTTTTACCCAGGCGACAACGTCAGATTCTTCCTGATCGAGGAAAGATAGATCGGTCTCGATCAATGTGTCAGCAAAGACCATGACCATGGGACCATCCACAAAATCTTTCGCCAGGTAAATGGCATGGGACTGTCCTTTCATTTCTTCCTGGATCACAAAATCAACCTTCAGATCGGGATGTTCCGCGGTCATGAATTCCTTGATCTTGTCCCCCAGGTAGCCGACGATAAAAACATACTCCACCTGGACTTTCCCAGGCAGGGTGTTAAAAGTATCCAGGACATGTTCAATAACAGCTTTCCCCGCCAAACCAAGCAGCTGCTTGGGTCTGCTCCAGGTGTGGGGGCGCAGCCGTTTACCAAAACCTGCCATGGGAATGACAACTTTCAATTTCTGATCCATAATTTCCCCTTTTAATACTCTTTTTCCAAATTTTCATTATAACGGAAGCACGAAACGAGGTGTACTGACAAATGACATACAAGACTGGTCACAAAATGATAATGGATTTTCAATATTGGACCGAAGACCGCCCTTCGACTCCACTTCGCTTCGCTCAGGATGGAGGACCGGAAGTTCTGTCATTGCGAGCGAACGAAGAGAGCGCGGCAATCCCCTGTTAACGGGGAGATCGAAAAAACAATATCATCCCATCGCCTTGGAAATATGAACTCCGTTGGGATTCTTCCCCTTCGCTTCCACTTAGGGTCAGGATGACAAATGGGGGGTATTTTAATCCAGCTGCCCCTCCAAATCAGCCATGGTGGATTCAATCAACTGCACAACCGACCCCAGGGTATCCTTGTCAAAAGCCAATTTGGCGCCTGATGTTTCATAAAGCTCCGGCAAGGATGCCGTTCCACCAAGAGCCAGGGCTGCCCGGTAATCCCGGATAGCTTGGGCGGGGTCCTTACGAGCTTTTTCCCAGATCTGGAATGCTCCCAGGGAGGCCAGGCCATATTCAATATAGTAAAAGGGTACATGATGAATGTGAAGTTTGCGCTGCCAGCCGGTCATCTTGATCTCATCAAAACCACCCCAATTGATTCCAGGCATGTATTCATCAACCAGTTCAGCCCATTTATCATCACAGGCCGCAGGAATACTCCCTTGATCGTGGTTTTCATAGACCCAGTGCTGAAAAGCCACCACAACAGCCATATAGGGCCAGAACAGAAGCTTTTCTTCCAGGTTCAGCAGTCTGGCAATGGCTGCATCCCGTGTTGACATAAAACCTCCCTGGTCCTTTGCCAGGTATGGTTCAGCCAGCAGTTCCATAGCAGTGGAAGCGACTTCGTTAAATTCCATGCCGGCGCGCCATTGATGGTGATAATTTAGGTTAATCCGTTCATAAACATGGAAGGCGTGTCCAGCCTCGTGGAAAAGAACCCGAAGGTCTGAGCTTTTGCCAGTAGAATTCATAAAGATAAAGGGAACACCTTCGGTTGCAAAGGAAGTGCAGAATCCACCAGGGGCTTTTCCTTTGCGGTTCATCAGATCCAGCAGCTCCCCCTCCACCATGGAATCAAAATAACCACCCAATACAGGATCAACCCGGTTGAGTATTGCCCCTACTTTGGTGGTGAACTCTTCTTCCGTCTCAAAAACCTCGATGGCAGGTAAACTGAATGTTGTTTGATTATTCAGTAGATCCCAGGGACGCACCTGGTCGATTCCCAGGCGGGCCTGGTAACGCTGGTAGATCCGGGTGGCAGCCGGGACAGCAACATCCTTAATAGCCTGGATAAACTGCTTGCTTTCAGCCGGACTGTAATCCAGGCGCAGTCTTTTCTTCCAGCTGAACGAGCGATAATCGGGGAAATCAGCATTGGCAGCCAGATCTGCTCGCAGCTTCATGAACTGAGTCCAGAGGCCATTAATGGCATCCCTATCTTCCAGTTGTCGTTCAGCCAGTAATATCCATAATTTTTGGCGTTTATCCCGGTCGGTAGTGAGCAAAGCAGTCTTGACCTGGACCAGGGTTAGCTCCTCACCTTCCCACTCAATCGTTTGTGCACCCGAGATCTTGTTGTATTCTGTGCCCAGCTTGCTTTCCTCTGTATTCAGGGGCAGGTTCTCTTCCCGGAACAAATCAGCTTCCACTCGCATTTTTTTGAGAGCCAGCTCCATTCCCGCCGGCTCCAAACCACTTTCGAGCAGCTTCTCCTTGAGTTTCTGGTCAGCTGATTGAGCAGAAGAGTAAAACTCCTCCAAGAAGTGATGAAAGGTTTTTTCAGCACCTTCATCGGTCGTATCCAGATCTGTCGCCAGGGAAAGCCGGGCGTTTCTTTCATCCACCAGCTTGCGAAGATCAGACCAATCACCCATCCAATCGTCAAGGGTTTCTTCCCTCAGCTCTCTCTCCAGAAGCGATTGATAATAGGGTTCAATCTGCTCCCAGGTGGAAGTGAAATATTCTTGAAATGATGGTGTTTTCATGATTATCCTCAATTACAGATGATTTGCCGTGTCCGGTGTGTTTGGACAGTAAATAATTCTTCTCTTTATTTTAGCAAGTTGTCCCACCCCAGGCTATACCAGAGCAAATATTCGCCCAGATGAGCTTTCCAATAGAGGTCTTCGTGTAAACCCGGATAAACGTTCCAGTCATGTGTTACCTCTAACTTATTCAAAACATTTTCCAAATTTTGGGCAGCTTCCAGGTTGTTATCTCCTTCTCCAATATCGAGATAGATCCGCGGCAAGCGCGAACCAGGTATCACCTCGATCCAGCCAGGAATCCGTTCCAAATCCCCATAAAATAACGGTGTGCTATGAGCACCGATAGAGCCAAACATGCCCCAGTGCAGCAAGCCAATCCGCAGGGACCAATTGCCTCCCCGGGATAATCCACCAACTGCCCGGTAATCTCTGTCCGCCAGGGTTCGGTATTCTATATCTATCCAGGGCAGCAGTTCTGTCACCAGGGAATCCCCAAAGAGATTCTCTGGCAGGGGGACCCAGGTTAATTCCAGCGGCATGACGATAATCAGGGGAGGGATAGCAGACTCAGAGATCAATTGATCTGCCATGTCGGCGATGCCCAGATCAACCCACTGTTGATCATCTTCCGTTGCCCCATGGAGAAGATAGAGAGTTGGATAGCCCCTATCGGTATCAAATTCATAACAGGGCGGAGTATATACCCTGCCTGATATTTCCACTCCCCCCCAGGAAATCTGGTAGGCCTCAATCGAACCTGAAATCTCAACACAGTCCAATCCTTCAGGAGTTGGAGATGAATATTGAGGTTCAGGAGTTGTCCTGGGGGTATGGGTTGGCAGCGGTGGAGATTCAGAAGTCATGGTAGAAACCAGTGTACTGTCTGAAATGACCGGCGTTACATCAGATGTTGTAACTATACTGCAGGCGGACAGGGACAGCAGGAAAATCAGTCCAACCAACCAGGAAATCTTCAATCTAGTTGTTTTTCCCGGCATTTTTCTTGGGTTTGAGCTCTGGCTTGGAGGATTGTTTTAGATCTTGAGGTTCTTCTGGTTGGGGATCTTCACTGATCTCCGTCTCCGGGGGTTCATCCTCCATTTGGATCTTGCCCCGCAGATAAGCTCCCTCTTCAGTAGAAAAACGAACTGTGGTGACATTTCCCCACACCCGTCCTGTGCTGCGGATTTCGACTCGTTTAGCCTCGATATCACTGCGGACAGATCCTCCCACAATAACGGTATCCGCTTTGATCAAATCGCTTTCCACCCGGCCCTTTTGATCAATGATGACAATGCCATCCAAATCAATTTTTCCGTCGAATAATCCTTCAATTCGGAGGCCACCCCTTCCAGAGATCTCTCCTTTCCAGTTAGTATCTTCTCCCAATATGGAAGTTACCCGGAATTGAACGGGGGGTGTTTCCTGGCTGGGGGCGGGTTCTTCACGTCTTCTAAACATATCGGCTCCAAATGATAGATATTTATGATGCCTTTAGGCTTTGATAATTTACCACAAATCGCCAGTCAATGCTCTTCCAGGGTTCGGGAACGGCGTTTAAACCCACCCGGGGACTGGACTTGATCAATTTCGGATTGAGCTCTATTCCGGATTCAAGATAGATTAAAGAATCCGGTGCACAGGCATTTACGCCATTCAAATCCCCATCAATTGCCAGCGATTGGCAAATCTTTGCCGGACCATTTGTCCAGAGCCGTTCAGGCTGACCCTTCCTGCTTTTAGAAATAAAATCCTGCCCTTCTACCGGTTGGATTGACCTGATCAACACTGCTCCCGGAAAACCGTGCCCCTCTGTCACAAAATTCAGCAGCCAATGCATGCCATAAATGAAATAAATATAAGTCCAGCCCGCTGGTCCATACATCAATTCTGTGCGGGGAGTTCGCCCTGCCCGGGCGTGGCAGGCAAGGTCTTCTTCGCCCCGGTAAGCTTCCGTCTCCAGGATGATCCCTGATATGCGCTGTGCTCCGATCTTCCGGACCAGCTGTTTGCCCAATAGATCCCTGGCAACCTGGACTGTATCGCGGGAGAAGAAGGCTTCGTTAAGACGGGTGGTCATATAGGTATTTTACTTTAGGGTGGAGAGGATATGTTATTTCAGTGATCGGTAATCAGTAAGCTGTAAGTCGTAAGCTGAGAGCTGTATATTGATACTGTCTTTGCGAGTTACTCTGAGTCTGACGAAGGGGGACGAAGCAATCTCCTCGGAGGTTGAGGGGTTCAACAATGAAAATCGTATTGACAGGAGATTGCCGCGTCAGTAAGCTTCGCTTCCTTCCTCGCAATGACATAAAAGGTGAAATTTCAATCGCTAGCATGAAACCGCGGATCCAGCTTCAGGGTTTGTTTTAAGCCTTCCCTCAACTTGTATTTGGGCTTGTATCCCAGCAGTTTCTTTGCCCTGGTGATATCTGCCCGCATACGGTTTACGCCGCCTTTTGCTTTGTGATTGTAAATGGTCTGGGTTTTTGCCCCTGTGAGCTCAGTAATTACTGCTGCCAGATCCAGAACACTGACCTCATTGCCACTGCCGACATTAATGGTGGCTCCATCAACACCCGAAGCAGCACCAGCTTTGGTCAAAACTTCAATCACATCATCAAGGTAAACAAAATCCCTGGTCTGGGTACCGCTGTTGTGAATAATCAGCGAGCCGCCCTTGACTGCCTGTTTTAAAAAGTAGGGGATCACCGGGGGATGATCAGCCGGCAGATGTTGTCCCGGGCCGTAGGCATTAAAAATCCTCAGTGTAACCGTCTCAATTCCCCACAGTTTTCCAATGGTTTTAACATAATGTTCAGCCGAGAGTTTTGACACCCCGTAAGGAGAATCTGGAGCGGTAACCATATCCTCATGCAGAGGTTGAGCTATTTGAGCGCCGTATACAGCACCAGAGGAAGTAAAAACCACCCGCTTGACACCAACGTCCCGCATGGCTTCCATGACACTCACCGTTCCACCTACATTGGTGCTGTTGTATTCCCGGGGATAAAGGATCGATTCCTGAACGGCCACCTTGGCCGCCAGGTGATAAACACACTCCACACCCTGGAGCAAAGTCCACAATTTTGGTCGATCCAGCATATCCCCTAATTCAAACTGGACCCCGGAGGGTATGGCACCTTCTTTTCCGGTAGAGAGGTCATCCAGTCCCAGGACTTCATGACCATCATCAATCAATTTTTGGGCCAGAGCTGATCCTAAAAAACCAGCTACACCCGTAATCAGTGTTTTCATATACTCATCTACATCCGCATAAGAGTTTTTTTGCTAGAAAATTATAGCACGCCAGGACTATGGTAATCTTTACAAATATCTCAGAATTTTATTATATCAACCCTCCTTCAGTAGTATTTATGAACCTTCTCTAGTAAAATAGGAATCCTACCTGGAAGTTAATTTATACCTCAATTTGTCACGATAACAGACCCGTAATAACAATATGAAAGAGATCCTGTCCCGCATACGCCGCAATCACGGCCTGGAACATGCTACGTTAAATATACTGTCTGCCAGCCATCCCAGGGCGAACTTTGCCGGACACTCCGATGGAGGAGGGTTCTGGATCATTGGCGACATTTCCACTGACGAACTCGGATTGGCAGCTACCCGGGCACTGGATAAATTGCTCTCCGGTCATGAAAACCTGGCAATTCATAAAAATTGCGGCACCAATTTACTGGTCTCTGGTTTTTCTGCCGGCCTGGCAGGGGCTGCCGGATTAATTGGCGTGGGAGAGCGCACCCGCGATAAAATCGAGCGCATACCGATGATAACCGCATTAAGTGTTTTAGCCCTGATGCTTTCAAAACCTATCGGACCAGTTGTTCAAAAGTTATTCACAACCAGCGGCAAGCCGGGATCCCTGAAAATCGTCTCCATCAGGAAACATAACTTAAACGGCTTTCCTGCACATCGGATCAGCACCCAGGATTAAAATGAGCAATCCATCCCCCCGCATCTATTTACTGCACGGCAATGACGAATTTGCCATACAGAGCTTTTTAAAGGAGCAGCTGATACCCAAAATGGGCGACAGCACTGACGCGGCTATGGATATC
>PVMK01175377.1_pt1 | contig 22493 bp, 20 predicted proteins | sample 1853481 | NCBI WGS metagenome assembly PVMK01 (sample SAMN08533507, study PRJNA380276) | Marine sediment metagenome, whole genome shotgun sequencing project. | reverse complement strand
GCGATTCCGGGTGGTCCCACATTCAACATAGAAGGTGCAGCTTGGTTCACGGGGCCGATCTTTCTTGGCACCGCAGTCCAAACTCTGATCGATACATACAATCTCCTGGCTAAAAACGGTTCCTATCCGAGAGCAGCGAAAGAAAGGCAACGTTCCGATGGCCAGGTGATCAAAACTGTCTTTCCCATGTGCGCCAGAGACAAAATGTTATTTCCTGGATTCACAGCTGAAATATGGTTTGAGAAAGGTGCGAAGGGAAGTCAGGGGCATATTTACGAAAATAGCCAAGGCGGGTGTTGCGCTGTTTTTGGTGCCGGCAATTACGAAGCTCCGATTGATGTTATGACCAAAATGTTTGTGGAGAATAAGGTAGTCATTTTCAAGCAGAATCCGGTTAACGAACTTGTCGGAGTTGTCCTAAAAAAAATATTCAAAGATCTTATTGAGGATGGGTACCTGCATATCTTTGCCGGGAGCAGTGACCTAGGCAAAAAAATCCTCTCTCATCCTGATATTACTGATGCAGTTATAACCGCGGGAAAGGACACCTACAACAGGATTGTATGGGGCGCAACCAGGGAAGAGCAGGCAAGAAACAGGAAGAACAACCATAAAGTATTCAACAAAAGGATAGATGCCGAGTTGGGGGGCGTCACCCCCATGATTATTGTTCCCGGCAAATGGACCCAAAAGGAAATAGACCACCAGGCAAGCCAGATTTCAGCAACCAAACACGCCAACGGTGGTCATGCCTGCATATCTCCTCAGGTAGTCATCGTAGATGCTGACTGGCCTCAAAAGGACCTATTCCTGAACCGCTTACGACACTATCTGGCGGAGGCTCCCACAGAAGTATGTTATTACCCCGGGGGAATGAAAAATTACGAGAAATTCAGAAACAACTACCCCCAGGCGCAAATACTGGGGCAAAAGAAAAAGTACTTTGACAAGCAGCTGAACCCCTTGTTCATTCCGGAAGTTGAGAATGACTCTTTGGCCTTGAACGAAGAGGCGTTTACGATGGTTCTCGCACAGACATCCATCAAGGGCACAGGTGGCGATTCGCTTAAATTTCTAAACAAGGCAGTTCAGTTCTGTAACGAAAAAGTCTTTGGCGACCTGGGTTGTTCAGTAATGGTGGATCCCAGGACCGCCAGGAGGATGGGTTCCGGGATAGACGATTGCATTGCCAAACTTGAATATGGACTTATCGGTGTCAATGTCTGGTGCGGTATGATAGCAATTTTTCCCCAATTGACCTGGGGCGCCTTTCCCGGCAACACAGCCTGGAACATTGAAAGCGGCGTCGGCCAATTATGTAACAGTTACATGTTTGATCAGATAGAAAAGTCAGTTTTGTGGACACCAATGATGTCTGCTATTCATCTGGAAAACGCCAAGCCAAAAATCCTGAAGGTTATTCAACAAACGGCATACTACGTAATCAAGCCTTCTTGGATGAGATTGCTCAAGCTTTGGGGATCTTTATTTTTGCGGATCTAAACCCAGAAGTGGCCACGGGATTGGTTAAATCGTTAAATGGTTGATTCGTTAAATAGTAAGAACTGATAATATAACTTGCTATAAAGCAGAGGTGGCAGGCTCGGGCAATGCTGGCGGGCGAATTCCGCTATCGCATTAACGCCATTCTTTGTCCCGGAGCAGAAGTCTCAGCGCCTTACCCGATGCGGAGCGCGGTACCTCTTCAATAAATTCCACCGCCACCGGCACTTTGTAAGGGGCCATTTTTTCTTTGCAGTACTCCCGGATCTCTTTCTCCGTGGCTGTCTCGCCCTCCCGGAGCTGGATGAAGGCCTTGGGCGCTTCGCCTTTAAGATCGTCAGGAATTCCGACAATAACCAGGTCTTTGATTTTGGAGTGGGACAGCAGCATGTCCTCGACCTCTGAGGGAAACACCTTTTCACCGCCCACGTTGATCATATCCTTTTTGCGGTCCACAATGTAGGCGTATCCCTCTTCGTCCATGTAGGCGATGTCACCTGAATGAAACCAGCCCCCGGTATCGAAAGCCTCTTTGGTGGCCTCCGGATTGTTAAGATATCCTTTAGTAACGCAAGTACCTCTAATGCACAATTCTCCCCTGTTTGCCAGGTGGCAAAATATTACCCTGCTCATCTACCACCTTGATCTCGGCATCGTCCATGCCAGTGCCGCATGAACCGATCCGGGTTTCCTCATAAGGTGCGGTCGTGCCCACACAGGAGACCTCGGTAAGCCCCCAGGCCTCAGCATAACGCCACTTGAGCCGTTGCTCTACCTGACGGATCAGGTTTTCCGGCATCTTGGTGGCCGCAGAGAGACAAAAGACCACTGAGGAAATCTTGCGCTTATCTAACTCCGGCTGCCTGAGCAGCAAGTTGAACATGGGCGGCACTCCTTGGAAAATCGTTGGTTTGAACCGTTCAATATCGTTTAATGCTTGATCAGGGTAAAAACGCTCCACCGTAATCACGGTTCCGCCCCTATACAGCATCCCAAAGGTTCCGTTAACCAGCTCCCAACAGTGAAAGATTGGCGTGGCTACCATGATAGTGTCTGAGGGTTGGAAGTGTACTTTACCGAAATTAGTGGCGTTGTGCCAAATATTGCGATGGACGGCCATAACTCCCTTGGGCCAGCCGGTAGTGCCTGATGTGTACATCAGATGACACAGGTCATCCTGCTCAACATCGACTGGTTTGAATTGGTCACTTCCCGAATCCAACACTGATTCATACGTGCAATAATCATCCTTTCCTGATTTCCCAAGCACGATCACATCGTTTAGTGATTCAACTTCTGACTGCACCGCTTTGATAATAGGCAAACGTTTATGATCCACCAGGACTGCACGAGTGGAGCAATCCTTTAGGATATATTCCACCTCTTGTTCCCTTAGCATGGCGTTTACCACGTTAACCGTCAAACCCGCCCGAACCGTTCCCAGGTAACCGATGATCAACTCCGGAAGGCTTGGCAAAAAAATGGATAACACATCTCCGCGCTTTAAACCCAATTTTAGCAGTCCTCCGGCAACCCGATTAATCAACCTATCAAGTTCCACATAGGAGATGCGGCGTTCACCAAATATAATAGCCGTCATTTCAGGATTTTCGGCCACATGGCTTTTGATGATATTCGATATGTTCAAAAGTAAGGCCTCCTTTACTTGCCTCGCACAAGAAGGAACTAAAAGTATATTTAGCTAATAAAAAAAATCTTAAATGATTATATTTATCTTGGGCTTAATTTCATGTCAAGGGCGATAGGGTCGCGGCAGGAATGCCGATTGACCGGCCATATCCCCGCTTTCTTCCCGTGACGGATATGTGGACGTCCATAAATTTATAAGTTTCTATTTCGCCACAGCAATGCTAAATAAAAAACATACTCCACAAAGCCAGCATAGGGCAAGCGGGGCGATGGAGAAAAGGGGTTTTTATTTGTTAGAGGCCTAAAGGAGACAGAATGGAACTCACCTGGTTGGGTAAAATGGTGGTATAACGCCTATGATTTTATGCGTTTCGAATCCAACTTTGAAAATGTATGAAAAGGAGTCCATGCCTGAGGCAGATATGCAAGTTTATGGAGAGGTGGGAATGTCCGTGACATTTGCAAATTTTAATTGCCAATTCTTGACTTTGCGAAGGCCGGTATGGTAAAAAATTGAAGATTATTCTAAATGAGCTAACCCCAATCCAGAGGTTGCCATGAAATGAATCAAAAAACCCCATTTGATATAATGAGAAGTGGGGTTTTGTTATTTGAGGTTGGAAACTTCCTTACAGGGAGGTTAATTATGCGTATCAATTTAAAGCACTTAATAATATATACAAATTTTATTGCCATCATTTGTATATTTTTTTTCTTAGACGGTTGCGTTAAGCAGTTTCAAGTTCCCGATTCAGAAATTAGCGTTATGAAGGATTTCCAGCGAGTTGTTGTTTATGGCAACGCTAGACCTTGGACCAAAACGAAAATCAATATTAGTAAAGGCGACCAAATTTTAATTATTGCATCAGGTTCAGTAACAACTTGGCCGGGCCATAGTGAGTATCTGCCACCTTCTCGGAGACTTGTCATGAAAATCGGGAAAAACGGCTTTCCAAGCTCGGGAGTTGGCTGGCACAATCAAATGCTGTTTCAATCAACCGAAGAAGGTCGTTTAATGTTCTGTGTAAGAGATTGGGACTATCTGGATGAAAAAAACAGGCCGGTTATGAAACAATATTGTGGTGGTTACCCGGACTGCGACTATTACGCAGATAATCTTGGTCGGTATCAGATTGATGTTTTTGTATTTTCAGATTCAGCAGAAGATGAAATTATAAGTGCTTTGGAAAAAATAGCGGAAGCTAATCCTAATGATAAAGAATTGGGCTCTGCAATAGACATTACTCTATCAGAGGTTAATAGATATAGAATACTTGAAATTGCTTCCTCAAAAGCTTCGGAAGAAATCAGCCAAACAAAAGAAATGATCAAAGAAATAAAGGAGAAAGCGAAAATAGATAAAACATCTAAAGAAAGTATCTCAGAAAAAGAATTTAGTGATACCGGTAAAGGAAAAATTCAAGAATTAGAGCAAAAACTTGCCAAACTTACTGAAACTCTAAACGAACTCGACAAACTTAAAAATGAGTTGGAAGAAGGGAGAAAACAAATTAGTGTACTTTCTCAAGAGCTCAAAGACAAAGAAGAGCTAGAAAAGGACTTGAAATCAAAGTTAGAACATTTTGAAAATCCACCACCGGTTATCGTAATTGCTTCGCCTAAAGATAAAAGCGAGGTTACAAGCAAAAAGGTCACTCTATATGGCGTAGCAAAAGATGATAAAGGCATAGCCAAATTGGAGATACTGATTGGAAATGAAATCTCTCGCGAGTCAATTATTAGAGACCTAAAATTGGTAGAGAGGCAAACTCTTACACGAGTGGAATTTAACAAAACGATTAATCTTCAAAAGGGGCTTAATAAAATCGAAATTCGAGCAACTGATTCAGATGGTTTGGTTTCCATAGAAACGGTTATTATTCATCGACGTGAATTAAGGAAGAACATATGGGCAGTCATTATTGGAATAGATGAATACCAAAATATACGTAAATTGAAATACGCGGTAAACGATGCTCAGGCGTTATACAATCATTTCGTTAATTATATGAGTTTCCCAAAAGAAAATATCATTCTGCTAACAAATAAAGAAGCACATCTTACTAAACTAAGGAGTACCTTAGGTACGTACCTTAAACGTAAAGCTGGCAAAGAAGATACTGTGTTTATTTATTTCGCCGGTCATGGGAGCACAGAAAAAGATTCTCTGAGTCCTGACGGTGACGGTCTTACAAAGTATCTACTACCTTATGATGCAATACCAGATGATTTATATGCTACTGCCCTACCAATGGATGAAATAAAAAAAATATTTAATAGGATAAACTCCGATAGACTCATTTTTATCTGTGATGCCTGTTACAGTGGTGCCAGTGGAGGACGAACTATCAGTCTAACAGGGCTAAGATCAAGTATTTCAGATGCTTTTCTAGATCGAATAGTTAAAGGTAAGGGTCGGGTTATCATAACAGCTAGTGGCCCGAATGAAGTTAGCTCTGAAAGTGATGAGTTACAGCATGGGGTTTTTACCTATTTCTTGTTAAAAGGACTCAAGGGAGAAGCTGATACAGACAGTGATGGGCTCATTACAGTAGATGAACTTTATAAATATGTTTCAATCGAAGTGCCCGATGCAACTCATCAAGAGCAGCATCCTATGAAAAAAGGTTCTGTTGAGGGACAAATCGTCATAGGCTATACCAATTAATACCTGAATCTTGCATGGCTGTTAAGCATTCAATATGGAAATAAACCAGGAAAAAGAAAACGGGATTGTTTATATAACCATCAAGGGTCGGTTGGATGCGGAGACCGCCCCTGAAGCAAAAAGGTTTATTGAAGAGAACGTTGACAAGGAAAATCTCCGGCTCATTTTTGACTTATGTGATCTTGAATATATAAGCAGTGCCGGTATGCGATTGATTTTACAGATTTCAAAAAATGTCCACAAAAAAGGGGGGCAAATTGTATTGTGCTGCTTAAATGATATTGTGCGAGAGGTTATTGGGTCCATTCAACTTCCAGTCGCGGAGTCCGTTGCAGCCGCGATAAAAAAGTTTTCATGAATTTTTGTGGGAAAAATGTGGACGCCAATGATTTTATGCTTTTCGAATTCAGCTTTGAATAAACCCCGTTTCTCAATTTGAGAGGTGGGGTTTTTATTTGTTAGAGGCCTAAAGGAGACAGAATGGAACTCACATGGTTGGGCACGGCTGGTTTTAGGATTAAAACCGATAAGTACACGCTTTTTATTGATCCATACTTATCCCGTAATGATAAAGCGCTTCCGAGGCAGTCCTTAAAACCATCCGATATTCAAGATGGAGATGTGATTTTGATATCCCATGGTCATTTTGATCACATTTATGATGTGCCGACCATCTCTTCAAATACCGGGGCGAAGGTATATTGCGGCAACGGCATCGGTGAGGCGCTAATCCGAAATGGGATGGAAAGAGGACAGATCCATGAAGTTAATTCAGCTGGAGAAAATTTTGACTTCAACGGAATACAGGCTCAAGCATTTTTCAGCCAGCATGTAAAATTCGACCGTTGGTTAATATTCAAAACCTTAGCACGCATCAACTTTCGACTGCTCCGGTATCTGCCGCTGATACGCGAATATCCAGAAGGTCAAGTGCTGAGCTGGCGGCTTATTGTGGAAGGAAAAACAATCCATCATTTCGGAAGTGCAGGTTCAACATCTGATGAACTAGCGCGGCTCGGTAGTCAGCCTACTGATATTCTTTTAGTACCGTTACAAGGGCATTCTGACATTATCCAAATCGCTCACAAATACGTTACAGCACTTCAGCCCAAAGTGGTTATTCCCAATCACCAGGATAATTTCTTTCCGCCGATTTCAACCATGGTTGACCCACAACCGTTTGCAGAACTTGTAAAACAGACAAATCCAGATGCTGAAATAAAAATTTTGGAAATAAATGAGACAGTGGCATTTTAACGAAAATAAGGAGTCAAAATGAATCAAAAAAAAGTTTTGGTGACCGGTGCCAGCGGTGGTATTGGCTATGTTTTCGCCAATGAATTGGCAAAAGACGGATATTGGGTGACATGTGTTGCCAGAAGTGAAGACAAACTGCAAAATCTGGTCCGGACACTCGGTGAAGGGCATCAATTTATCGTTGCTGATTTATCCGACCCGGTACAATTGGGAGAAATAGAGCAAGAATTGATTGACACCAAATATGACCTGCTGGTGAATAATGCGGGGTATGCTATTTACGAGCGCTTTGAAAACAGCAGCCTGGAAGACAACGAGAATTTAATGTATTTGAATATGAATGCTCTCGTGCGCCTGTCCTATGCATTTTTAAAATCTGCTGTGAGTGGAGATGCGTTATTGAATGTGTCTTCGGCTTTATCCCGATTATCGTATCCGGGAGGTGCCATATATTGCGGGACCAAAGGTTTTGTGACGTGTTTTACTGAATCGCTGTGGTATGAGTACAAAGATAAAGGTATATACGTGATGGCCCTGTTACCCGGAATCACGAAAACTAATTTTCACAAGGTGGCCTTTGGCGGTGTTGAACGGGATTTGCCTCAAGCGCTGGCCTATGAGCCGGAGGTGGTCGTATCGGAAGCGCTGAAAACATTAAAGAACAGAAAGCTTCCGTCTTTTATCAGCGGACCGCGTTATCGATGGTTAACCGGCTTTGCAAATCGGCTTTTAAGCCGGAAAAAAATAATAGAAATGATGGGTAAAGCGAACCCGGTATTGCAATGAATCTTAGCCCGCGATAAGGGGGTTGCAATGAGTCTAAAAGATGAATTCAAAAAGATGATTACAGAATTAGCGACAAAATTTACCCTTCCGCCAATAGCAAACATTTTTTTGCCGCCTTTCTATAAAGGCGGCCAACCAAAAGATGCCCAGTTTATGGCCATTCGTCTTGAAGGCGGGGCGGTCGGCGTCAGCTTTGTTCTGTTGCCTGATGAAAAAATGGAAGAATACACTGCTTTGCAGTCGTCGGATTTTGTCGGAAAAAACCCGCGCAGATTTGCGCTTGAATTCGGCAATGACGACCCGCTTAAAGAGATGATCAGTCTGGCGGCCATTAACGCAATTTGTCAGCATGTGATGAGGGAAACCAATTTCGCGGTTGATTATGCTACCGATTCACTGGGGCTGTTGTCGGTCTCCGAAGGAGACAGGGTCGGCATGGTCGGGTTGTTCTCCGGGTTGATTAAGCCCATCAAGAAGGCCAAGGCTGAACTGGTTGTCATTGAAAAAAATAAACAGTTGATTCAAAAATTTCCCGATCTGCCAATTAGCATGGATGCGACGAAATTGAGCACATGCAATAAGATCCTATGCACCAGTACGACCATATTGAACAATTCGCTGGATGAGATTCTGGCCCATTGTTCACCGGATGCATTTGTCTCAATTATCGGTCCTACGGCGGGATATTTCCCGGACCCACTTTTTGCCCGCGGTGTCGATGTTGTGGGTGGCAGGATAGTAAAGAACGGCGAATTATTTTTGCAGCTGCTTGCAGAAAAAAAACGCTGGGGAGACGCTACCCAAAGGACCTGTTTCCAGAGCCAGACCTACGCCGGTATAATTTAACCTGCTTATCTGGAAAGTCCAAGTTACCATTAGATAAACTCACTTGTTCTTTCTGGATAACCACGTAATTCAATTTCTGATTAGAAGGTCTCAACCTCCTCCACAGCCACTTTTACCACGTTTTTGACCTGCATGTTTTTCTCAGCATACTCAGCGGTTAATTGATCGAAGAGTTCACCTGAGTCGAGGATACTGCCTTGCCCCCAAATGCGGCAGCCTTTTCGTGTTGCAGCATCTAAACAAATGACGGCCACCTGGGGATTCTCCCTGATGTTGGTGACAGTTCGGGGAGAGGCAATGTCTGCAAATGCAACATGTTCATCATCCAAAACGCGCAGCGATCCCTTGGCAGAGACATTTGGCTTTCCGGTCCTGCTTGCGGTAGCCACCAACGATGGGCGTATTTCTCCGATTGTCTTTTTGGCTTCGTCCGTGAGCTTTGTCATAATAACCTCCTGATTTTGATTTCTTTAAATCCCCTTTTGGGCAAAGCAAACATAGGATAAAGCCGCTAATGTGTCAATGGGGGAGAATGGGTGTCCAGATTATGTTTTTTTAATTCAATTTTTACGCTAAGACTTTAGTAAATGAAACATTTATCATCTGCTAAATACCGGTTCAAACGATGAAGACAACACGATTCATTTTAGAACAATTTATAATGATTTCAACATAATGCGTATTCTTTCCTGCACATGCCGTTGCACAATATCATAATTTTTTTTTGCTTTTGACTAGGGCAAAATACACCTCATTCTTTTTAGATCACGGCCGCACACCATCAATACAGCGTATAGCTAATGCGTCAGGTATCGCAGAAATCAAGGCGTAAATTTTGCATTGGTTATTTATGCGCCGATAACCAGTGAATGCAAATTTCAAAAATACATTCACATAATTGATACCGGCATAACGAACCCACCTTTGAAACCAATCGATCCGCTAAGTGTTATAGTGGTTGTCAAAAAACGTTCCGGTATTGAAACGTTTTTTTCTACAACCGTACAAGCGTGCAAGCGTTTATACCCCAATTCCGTAATTCGGAACATTATTATGGAAAGCGGTGTAAAATGAAAATTAAGCGCATAGCATTTATTGCGTTAATCAGCATGATTATATGCGGAATTGGGGTTCTCGGATTTCTTGAAGTACACAACAAGTCAGTGATTCTGCGCCATAGCCATCAATATCAAATACCGGAGCCGAATAGAGACCGATCCGTTTCAATTTCAAAAAGCACGGCCCTGTTACTATTGGCTGTGGGGATCATCGGTGCGCTGAGTGTCAGCCGCAAAAAGAAAAACAAAAGAAACCCTGCTCAACATAACAAGCCACAAACAACATCTGAAGATCGAGGTACAGCATTTATCAAACTCAACAAGCAATATCTGAATTTGCAATACAAAATAACCCAACACAGGTTTTCTGGCGATAGTCCGCCGGATTGTTTGCTAAAGGAGATTTCTAACCTCGAACGTAAGGTCCGGCTGATTTCCAGAGCGCTTGAATAGCTTTTGTGAAAAGAAGGACGAAGAGAATTTGAATTTTCGCTCGTACTTAAAAGGATATGATGCGACTATTGAAGAAATGGACTCGCTAGCCCATGAACTTTACCAAAGAATATCTTCTGAATTACTCTTGATGGTGCCTCATCTGATTCAGTATGGAGAATAATAGGTTCCCCGTCCCTTTCCATGCCTCACCAGCCGTCCGTTTTGACAAGCTGCCGGACATGCTTTTTCACTGTATTGCGATTCGCCTCCAGTGCTGCCGAAATGAATGCTATGCTGATGCGGCCGTGTTCCTGTGCTATTGGATATAATTGGATATTTTATTGGATACATGAAGATAGAAATTTTAGAAATTTGGTACTTCTTTTACTTGACATTAAGCAGCGGACTTGCATTATAGGAGCTTGTATTTTCAACATTCAGGGCAATCCAGAACCCGTCGGGGAAAAAGGAATCCATGACGCAAGGCCATATTTCCAGAATCGCGGATGAACTCGCCCTCCAGCCTGCGGCTGTGCAGACCACTGTGGGCCTGCTGTCGCAGACAGCCACCATCCCTTTCATCGCTCGCTATCGTAAAGAGGCCACGGGCAACCTCGATGAGGTGGCCATAACCGCAATCAGAGACCGGCTGAGCCAGCTCGAAGAACTCGACACCCGCAAGGCAAGTGTACTCAAATCTCTTGAAACCCATGGCCATCTTACAGATGAACTGAAGCAAAAAGTAATTTCAGCGGCAAATATAGCATTGCTGGAAGACATATATCTGCCCTACCGGCCGAAGCGCAGAACAAAAGCTATGATTGCCCGCGAAAAGGGCCTGGAACCCCTGGCACTTAAAATCCTGGAACAAACCGGGCAGGATCCCCTGCAGCTTGCCGCCGGATTTGTTGACCCTGAAAAAGATGTGCTATCAACGGACGATGCGCTGGACGGGGCGCGGCATATAATGGCTGAAATCATCAACGAGGATCCCAGGTCACGTGAAAAAATGCGTGATTTGTATTTTACAAAAGGCACCATACATACCCGGGTGATTTCGGGTAAGGAGACTGAGGGCGCTAAATACAGAGATTACTTTGACTGGCAGGAATCGGCCGCCAAGGCTCCCTCCCACCGCATATTGGCCATGCGCCGCGGCGAAAAAGAGGCTGTCCTCAATCTGAGCATCACACCGCCGGAGCAGGATGCATTGGTGCTGCTCGAATCACTTTTTGTCAAAGGAGACACCGCTGCTTCGATGCAGGTTAAACTGGCCGTACAGGACTGCTTCAAACGGCTGCTGTCACATTCCATGGAAACGGAGATTCGACTCGCCACCAAGCAGCGTGCCGAAAAACAAGCAATTGAGGTGTTCGCCCGAAACCTGCGCCAGCTGCTGCTGACACCACCGCTGGGCCCCAAAAGGGTTATGGGAATCGATCCGGGTTTCCGAACCGGCTGTAAGCTGGTCTGCCTGGACCGCCAGGGGAAACTGCTGCACTACGACACGATTTATCCGCACATGAATGAAAAACGGGACCGGCAAGCAACTGAAACCATCATCAACCTGTGTCAGCGCTACAGGATCGAAGCGGTGGCGGTCGGAAACGGGACAGCGGGCAGAGAAACCGAAGCGTTTATTCGCAAAATCGATGCCATAAAGGAAACAGCGGTTATTCTTGTAAATGAAAGCGGTGCTTCGGTGTATTCCGCGTCGGAGGTTGCCCGCCGTGAGTTCTCCGAACTGGATTTAACCATACGCGGAGCCGTTTCTATCGCCCGGCGCCTGATGGACCCGCTGGCGGAGCTTGTTAAAATCGATCCGAAATCAATCGGGGTGGGACAATACCAGCACGATGTCGATCAGTCGGCATTGAAACTGGCCCTGGATGATGTGGTGATCAGCTGCGTGAATGCCGTCGGCGTGGACCTAAACCGCGCCAGCGCCGAATTGCTGGCCTATGTATCGGGACTCGGGCCCCAGCTGGCTGGAAATATCGTAAAGTACCGCAATGAAAACGGCCCCTTTAATTCAAGAACGCAATTAAAAGCGGTTCCTCGCATTGGTCCTAAAGCCTATGAGCAATCGGCCGGTTTTTTGAGGATTCAAGACGGCGCCAATCCACTGGATGCCAGTGCCGTTCATCCGGAGAGTTATCCGGTAGTGGATGCCATGGCACGCGATCAGAACTGTGCGGTTGTTAATTTGATGACCGATGCGAGTTTGAGAGAAAAAATCGAAGTCACCCGGTATGTCACCGATCAGGTCGGCCGACCGACCCTGATGGACATTCTCGCTGAGCTGGCCAAACCGGGTCGTGATCCGCGTCAGGCATTTGAAGCCATTAAATTCGCCGAAGGCGTTAACCAGATATCCGATCTCAAACCGGGGATGACGGTGCCGGGGATCGTCACTAATGTGACCGCTTTCGGTGCATTCGTCGACATCGGTGTCCATCAAGACGGGCTGGTGCATATCAGTGAATTGTCCGACAGCTTTGTTAAGGATCCAGCCGATTATGTAAAAGTACAGCAGCAGGTGAAAGTGCGGGTAATCGCTGTTGATCTGGAGCGCAAGCGGATCTCATTGTCCATGAAAACGCAGCCCGATGCCTTGACAACCGCACCGCAGCTGAAAAAGACACCCCACAAGAATTTCAAAGCAAAAGGAAAAAGGAAGAAAACATAATTTTAAGCCTTTTTAGATGTCTCATTGCGAACGAAATTGCAAAGATCTTCCAGCCTTTTCAAATGCGTTCATACCATCTTTAAAATTAATCACATTGGTATACCCCATCTGTACCAGCTTCTCAGCCGCGATGTCCCCCATTGGCCCTGCCTTGCAGTATACGACCAGCCGAGAAGCCTTGTCATTTGGAAGTTCAGTTTTATGTTGATCAATTTCATTGAACGGGATTAAAAGGTCGGTTCCTGGAATTTCACCTTCATACGGAATATGTGTATTAATGAGAATGAATTCTTTATTATCAATCATCTGGACAAATTGATCAACGGAAACATTCTTGTAACCACTCTTTTCCGATTGCTGCCCTGGGTCACCGGAACACCCTGACAATCCTATAGCAATTACAATTATTAAAAGATCACATCGATAAAGCATTTCTGCTATCTCTCCTTTCATTGATCCTCAGCATAAAAAAGTCAAAATTATAATATGGTGCCGAAATTGAGAAAAGGGGTCAAATCCTTTTCCTATTTTTTTTGAGTGCTAAACCCGAGCACCGACCAAAGCGGTCAGAGGCTAGCAAATGCGGTAACAAAGGCAATAGCTGCCACAGCAAATGAACCCACGCGCCACCACGCAGTCATGGGCGCAAATATTCCAACTAAAACAAAGGCAATTCCGGCAATAATCCTTAGGGTCCGATCCAGGCCTCCTATATTTTTTTTCATTTCGCCAGTTCCTTTCTAACTTTTTGAATGAATTTAAACTCGTAAAAAGGCTGCTTTTCTGACTTTTTACGAGATTATCAAATTTCATCAACCGGTTGGCAACTTCAGTCTCTACCTAAATCTTGCATGAAAATTAATGAGCATATGAAAGCCTCCGACTCGTGCAAAATTCAGATACTAATCAAAAATTACTATTGAATAAGATATTGTCAACATCGTAAAAAATGAGATAAAATCTTGATTTGTGATCAAAGGCATTACTATAATTTAAAGATGACCCCATCAGGCGACAAAAATACCAGTGAATTGTCTTCGTCCGCAGCGCAACCCATAAGCGTCCATCGTGCCTTCGTCTACAGTGCCAGCGCCCCCGGACTGGGAGAGTTCTATGCCGGTTCCCGCATGCGAGGTCTTGTAACTGCGGCTCTGCTTATTTTTTTTATCGTCTGGTTTGCGCGGCTGCTGTTTGTAATTCTGAATGAAATTGTGAGCCAGATTTTTGGCAGCCTCAATGGAATCGCGCCTTTCGTGCTGCCGCATGTGCCTTTCTTTTCCGTGGGAGTTTCTATCTTCGGTTTATACTTTATCTGGTTGTGGGCCATGATTTCCGCTGTCGATGTGGCAACCGAACAACGACAGCGGGATGGAGAACCGCCCCAGGCAAGTGTTGCGTGGGCGGTGGCGATTTCCTGGTTGTGTCCCGGTTCCGGACAAGTCTACACCGGATTCCGGCTGTATGGTTATCTGCTATTTGCCGCCTATCTGTTGGGACTATTGGCTATGGTGCCGGCTTACATCCAGATGTTCCACAGCATTTCCGATCTGGCAGGCAGCGGGCAACTGACGCCCAATGACCCCTTCGCCGTGATCGACATCGTTCACAGACTGATGGCCAGAGTGAATCTCAGTTTTGGCAAACTCGCTCAGGCGTCTGTCAAATATTTTGCCATCGCCGCCACGCTTGGCGCGCTAAGGCAAGGTCTCCTTGAAGCTGACACCCGCTGGTCCAGGCCTTCGGCAGCATACGGCGCAGCTCTCTTCGGACTCGGGTGGTTATGCCCGGGGTCCGGCCAGCTTCTCCAGAAATGCTTCACGCTGGGCTGGTACTTTCTAGCCGGCTACATCGGCAGCACATTCCTTGTCGGGTTTTTGCTCTACTTTGATTTCATTACGGTACCAACAGCCGACCTGTTGGGCTGGCTGCCGATAGTCATCAAGCTGAGCGCTATGGTCGCAGCGCCGTTATGGATGCTAAAAGAAGGGAAATCTGACACTAAATTTATTGACAATTAAATAAGGTAAAAGGTACACAGTTGTGGGTTCCCCGATTAAAATTCGCTTTGTTTCTGAAAATCACTGAAAGAGGTGAAATGTTGCCATGCTTAAAGTAAAAGATATCATGACAAGGGAGATCATTACGGTTTCTCCTGAAACGGAGATTGTGAATGCCGCCAAAATTCTTTTGGAAAAACGGATTAATGGGCTGCCTGTAATCGATGCGTTCGGCAGGCTGGTAGGCCTTCTGTGCCAGAGCGATCTTGTCGCCCAGCAAAAGAGTATCCCCATTCCGTCTGTGTTCACTTTGCTTGATAGTTATATACCGTTAACATCCATAAAGCGGATCGACAAAGAGGTGGAAAAAATTGCGGCCTTAACGGTGAAACAAGCCATGACACCTAACCCGGTAACTGTCGGCCCGGAAACCGATATCGCAGATGTCGCCAAATTAATGGTCGACAAAAAATACCACACGCTGCCCGTCATGGAGGGTGACAAAGTTATCGGAATTGTCGGCAAAGAGGATGTGTTGAAGACCCTGATATCCGAACCGCAAACAAGAGAAGATATTTAGGGAGCGCACATAATCAAAGAAGGAAACCTCATGCCGCAAAGAATTATCTCACTAACCCCTTCCTTGACCGAAATTCTGTTCGCCCTGGAATTTGGTCATCGAGTGGTGGGGGTTACCGACAGTTGCGACTATCCCGCGGAGGTTAGAGATTGCCCGAATGTCGCTTGCTGGTTCGATCCGGATATAGCAAAACTGTTGGCCCTGAAACCCGATTTGGTGTTAGGGCTGCAAAGCGCTCATCACAAAGTTAAACCGGAGCTGGAATCGCAAGGCATTCGTTTTATACTTGTAAATCCGCTTACTGTTGAAGGGGCCATCGCCGATATTGAGCGGATTGGGGAAATACTGGGTGCGCATGAAGTATCAGAACGCCTGGTATCCAATCTTGGTGCCCGCCTGTCCGCGATAGATGCCGCGGTCGGCAAAATTGCCAGCGAAAGCAGACAAACCGCTTGCCGTATTCTTGACATGGAAGATGGACGGTTCCATGTCGCCGGCCCCCTGTCGTTCCAATACGATATCATCTCCCGGGCCGGAGGCCAAAATGTTACCTGCTCGAAAAAAGAAGCCTATCCCAAGATCACTTTGACCCAGCTGCGGGAATGGGATCCTCAGGTGATATTTAATTGCGGATTTGATCTCAACGCAACTCCCCTTATAGCGGATAAACCTGAGTGGCGGTCGCTGAAGGCAGTTCAGGCGGGTAAAGTGTTTACTTTTGATTGCGCTTTAACCTGCCGCACGGGACCTCGAATCGTAGATATGGTGGAACTTTTATTCAAGACACTCTATGCGCATAAATAGGGGTTCTGGGTTTAGGCATGGGCGCCTATGGCGCCTGCTCAAAGCTGAAAGCTCAAAGGGGTCCGCAGATTACACAGATTACACAGATTAATAAAAAAAATAAAGGAATGAAAACCGGGTGCATCTCAACTAACATTTTTGGGTGGTTGACTTTGCGATGAGGGTTTTCCAAAAAGGAGGTTGGCATGTCAAATTTTACAGATCGAATGATACGGGCTGCGAAGCTGGATGTTAATCTATATGAAGAAGTCGAGGCGGACAAGAGTGCCCTGAGTCAGGCTATGGGAGTTGTGGTCCTCTCAGGTGTGGCTGCCGGTGTCGGCAGTATTGGATCAGCCGGGATAACCGGAATTCTTACAGGAACGATTACCGCACTTATCGGGTGGTTTATTTGGGCGTATATTACCTATATTGTCGGCACCAAACTTTTGCCTCAACCCCAGACGAAGGCCGATTATAGGGAACTGTTACGAACGATCGGTTTTTCAAGTTCTCCCGGATTACTTCGCGTCTTCGGTATTATACCTTTTCTTTCCGCAATTATCTTTTTTGCCACCTCGATCTGGATGTTAATTGCCATGGTCATTGCTGTCAGACAGGCACTGGATTATACCAGCACGTTGCGTGCGGTGGGGGTTTGCATCATCGGGTGGATTATACAAATCATAATCTTTATGATATTTTTCTCTATCTTTGGTGGATTTGATAAGTTGGCCCAATAGGGGACGAAGGATTAACAACGGATTGAAATTTTGTGCTTCAAACTGCACTTTTTATCCACCTTAGATTTATCGCCACATTTTGGGCACCTGATATCGTCCCATTCAGCTTTAATTGCTATTTTATCAAACCCTCCATGCTTTCCGCATATAAATTGATAAACAGGCATTATATACTCCTTAGCGAAAATATTTTATCAAAAACCTAGCCTATTATCTGTATATTCGGCCAACTGGGGGGATTGCTTTAGTTTTTTAGTGAAGGGAAGTGGGGACATTTGTAGTTTAAATACTCAACAGGAGGTCAATGACATGGCAGAACAACACAATTGATATGGACATCAGAAAAAATATTTTCTTAGCGCTGACCAGTGGCCTGCTATTGGGGCTGCCCTGGTCTGCTTCAGCTTTGTTCTTTGTGGTTTTTATTGCCTGGGGGCCCCTCCTGCTGCTGGAAGAGGAAATCCATATCCATCATCACGCAAACACCTACGCCATATTCAACTACGCCTTTGTAAGTTTTCTGCTGTGGAATATCATTGGAACCTGGTGGGTTATGCAGGCACAATTGGTGGGAGCCATCCTCATCATTCTCGCAAATTCACTTCTGCAGGCCCTCGTATTCTGGCTGGCAAGCCGTATCCGGACGATCTTGAAAATTCCCCTGTTGTTGCCCTTTCTGATCATTTGGATGGGGTACGAGCATTTTCATCTATCCTGGGACCTGGCCTGGCCCTGGCTCAACCTGGGCAACGCACTGGCCACCGCGCCAAAACTCATCCAATGGTACGAGTTCACCGGTGTTCGGGGTGGAACGCTCTGGATCATACTGACCAACTTTGCAGCTTTGAAGGTGTACGATACTTATCGGGAAAAAGGCCCGGGTTCTATTGCTGCGGTAGGCGCAATAACACTGATGCTCTTTCTTATTCCCATCGTAGGATCCTATCTAATATTCCAAAACTTTAAAGAGAAAGGAGAAACAGTAAATATCGCACTGGTTCAGCCCAACCTGGATCCATATACGGAAAAATTTGATCCGCATAATTATGCTCGACACGTGCAGGAATTTTTCAGGACAGCTGATGCGATTGTCGATGGCGAAACCCAGTACCTGTTTGGCCCTGAAACCCTGATTGCCCAGCAAATTGACGAAAGAGATCCTACCGCATCGATCTACTTCCGTGATTTACTGGAATTTAAGAAAAAATATCCAAAGTTGAATATTCTGCTGGGCGTACACAGCTACCAGAAACTCAGCAATGAAAACATCCCCCCGGGAAGTCGTTTCAATAGCGAGGAAAACTTTTACTACGAGGCCTTTAATACAGCGCTTTTTCTGCCGGCGGGTTCTGCATCTGCACCCCAGTTCTACCACAAAACCAAGTTAGTACCTCTATTCGAGCGCATGCCCTTTGTGCAATATCTGGGCTTTTTGGGGAAATACTCCCTGGAGCTTGGCGGATACACCGGCACCTACAGTCTTCGTCAGGAGAGTACTACTTTTGTATCGCCTGACGCTTCGATTACCATTTTGCCTATTGTTTGCTTTGAATCCATTTTCGGCCCTTACTGCTCCCGAAACCTGCCCAAAGAAAAGGGCTTTATCTGCATGATCACCAACGACGGATGGTGGAAAAATACGCCGGGCTATCGACACCACTTCAATTTCAGCCCGGTTCGTGCCATCGAAAACCGGCGAGATTTTGTGCGAGTTGCCAATACCGGAATTTCTGCTCTTATTAATGCCAAAGGCATGGTTATCGCTAAGACTCCCTGGTGGGAAAAAACGACCCTCAAAGGAAAGATTCATCTTCGCCGGGGGCAAACTTTTTTCGCTCGACATGGAGATTATCTGGGCCGAATATCTTTGGTATTGGGGGGATTTCTGGTTTTGTACGCAGCGATTCGAAAGCTGAAAAAGCCCCGAATCAAGGCGTGAACTGTGAATAATGTAACGAAAATGAAAAACGATGTAGATTTGCGAATTACTATCATTGGACTGGGGAATCTCATGGAAGCTATTTTCCCTTGTATTGTTGAAACCATTGGGAGAGAAAACCTATGCCAGCAGGTTAATGCAACGACAAACGACCAACCTGATTTAAAAAGGAAACAAGCGGCCTTAGGGATATCTGTAATTTTAAATGACAATTTGGCTGCGCTTAAAAAAATGGAACCGGATATCATTTTTTTTGCTCCACCACCGCATGTAGCGCCTGGTATAATTCATAACGAGTTAAAAAATTATTTTACCTATATTCGTAGAGGATCAACGTTACTTCCCGAAATTTTTGCTTTTCCGCCAAGCCCTTCTGGTGCTTTTTATGAGGAAATCTTGGGCAAAGACATACTTGTTGTGAACATATTGCCTCATCCAGTTCGAGCTATTGGCGGAAAACCTTTAAAGGATGAAGGCTTTTATTCACGGACATTTAACCGGTCCTGGCCGCAAGAAAGCAAGGCCAGGTTAAAGAGAATCTTTGAAACGATGGGAGAAGGGATAGAACTCAAACCTGATGAAATTACTCCCATGATGGGTGCCTGGATTATGCTCGAAGTCCTTTCAGAAGTAGTGACCACAATTGCGGACACGATCGAGCAGAAGGGGAAAACAATTGATCACAGAATTTTGTCGAAATATATGAGGGCTAAAGCACAGCAAGCGCTTAGCAACCCTCTTGAGAGGAGTGACATTTCATGGACAGAATTAATAGAAGCGCCGCTGCAGTTGCTTTTAGATAATGTCACTTTGGCATGGGATGAGGGGATTGGAAATTATTTCCAGGAAGTTGCCTTCCCCCCTAAGTTGAGCATGCGCATTTTAAATCTTCTAATGGATTTTCAGCTTCATATCCTTGAGGTAGAAGATAGAAATGTTATTGACACAAATACAGCAATAGCGGCAACAAAGGGAGGTGTCCTAGAGAAGGGCATATATTGTTATCAACAAACCATTGAACCTCTCCTTAAAAATGCTATTAAACAAATGCCTGAAAAATCAGACGAAAAATGGAGAAAAATCCTCAGTGGCAAAGTGACAGAAGCAGCTCATGTTGTCCGAAAACATGGGATGACCTTGAGCGGATAAAAAACTATACTGGGTGTTTAGCAGCTCATGTTGACCAAAGAATCTGACAGTTTAGACTGCAATATAAGAATGAAAGAGAGGAACTTAAATGATCTTGAATACGGAAAAATCGCAAAGGCTTTATGAAAGGGCTAAAAATGTGCTCGTTGAAGGCGTCAATTCACCCTCTCGAGGTGGAGAGTTTTACACACCTTGTCCCCTGTTCATAGACCGTGGACAAGGTGGAAAAATTTACGATGTAGACGAAAATGAATATGTTGACTTGATGCTGGGCTTCAGCGCACTGGTCCTCGGCCATGCGCATCCGGAGATAATAGCTGCTTTGGAGAGGGCAGGAAATAAAGGCACTCATTATGCGGCCGTAGCCGAAATCGAAGTTAAAGTAGCAGAAAAAATGTGTCAGTTGATACCCAGTGCCGAAAAGGTGCGTTTTGCAAATTCAGGAACAGAAGCAACGATGGCAGCTATCAGGCTCGCTCGGGGTTACACAGGCAGGAAGAAGTTCATAAAGTTCGAGGGCCAATATCATGGATGGTATGATGCCTTTCTCTTGAACTGTCACGCAAGACCTTTATACACGCTTGGTACACGGAAAGACCCAATAGCTATTCCGGATTCATCAGGACTCACACCGGGTTCTTTAGCGGACACAATTATGGCTCCCTGGAACGATATCGAAATTGTGGAAGAAAAAATAAAGCAGTATAAAGGACAAATTGCGGCGATCATTACCGAACCTATTATGAGCAACATCGGGTTTATTCCTCCCCAACCTGGATATCTGAAAGACTTAAGGCAGATCACAAGCGACAACGATATTCTTTTGATCATGGATGAAATTGTGACCGGCTTCAGGTACGCCCCCGGTGGATGCCAGGAATATTTTGAAGTCGTTCCCGATATATCCACTTTTGGAAAAGCAATGGGTGCGGGTATTCCCATAGGGGCCGTGGTTGGGAAAAAAGACATAATGGAGGCTTTCTCTTGGGGAAAGGTATTACATTATGGAACCTTTAATGCCACTCGTCTTGCTATGGAAATCGTAGATACCAATATTGATGTACTAACTCGAGATGGAAATGCTGGCATTAAGCACCTGCATTACATTGGAGATAAGATAATCGCTGGATTTAAGGATATATTCGAGCATCGGAAGGTGCCTGCGATCGTCCAGGGTTTTGGGCCTATGTTTCAATTATATTTCACTCAAAAAGATTCGATAATAGATTACAGGGATTACTGTAACGAAATTGATACCGATAAATATAGTCGATTTGCTCACGAACTCCTCAAACGGGGTGTCTACAGCACCGTATCGAACGGACTTCATTCAATTGCATGTATTGCGCATACCGAAGAAGATGTTGCAAAAGTTTTGAATGCAGCCGATGAGGCAATTTCCAGCATGTGATCCCTTTTTGCAATATGAAAAACTCAACTATCTAAAAGATAGAATTAAGCGACAATTAAGCGGCTTTCACGCCTGATCAGATAGAGCCCGCTCGACATAATAATAACGGCACCCAGGACGGTCCAGGTATCCGGCAGGTCTCCGAACATAACAAAACCCAGAAGCGTCGCCCAGATAAGTGCGGTGTAATCAAATGGTGCCAGCAAGGACGCCGGTGCAATTTCATATGCCTTAATCATTAAGTAATGACCCAACGCCCCAAGAAACCCCAGCCAGCCTAAAACCAACCATTGTTCAAACGAAGGTGTGACCCAAAAAAATAAAACGCCGATCGTAGAGATGATAACCCCGCCAGCACTGGAATATAACAGGGTAGTTAGCGCACCGTCTGTCCGTCCAAGGATTCGAGTTGAGATTTGAACCCCTGCGTATAAAAGCGCTGTGATTAAGGGCAATATTAACACCCACTCAAAGATTGCGATTCCGGGTCGCATGACGACCATCACGCCGACAAATCCTAAAAGAACAGCTGTCCAACGGTGTCTGCCGACACTTTCGCCTAAAAGCGGGGCCGCAAGCATTGTTACCAATAAGGGTGCGACAAAAAGAATGACCACGCAATCCGCCAGTGGCAGAAACACCAATGCCCTCCAGAATGTAACGGTTGAAGCCACCAGAAGAATCGAACGAAGAATCTGTAGTTTCAGTTTTCTTGTGTGAATGATACCTGCGCTTGCACCTCTAACGAAGAAAAGCGCAACAAAGAGAAAATTGAAAACATAACGCCCCCATAATAACACCCACAACGGAAGTTCACTGCTTAAATACTTCGCCGAGGCATCTAAAGACGAAAAGCAGATCGTCATAAAGATCATAAAACCGATCCCATGCAGCGGGTTTCTTGCAGAAGGCGAAATTGTCGCTTTATTTAGCACCGGGGGAAAAGTTGTCCTTTTCAGAGTGAATATTTTTCCGAATTCAAAAAGCTCGTATCTATCA
>PVMK01124803.1_pt1 | contig 22493 bp, 23 predicted proteins | sample 1853481 | NCBI WGS metagenome assembly PVMK01 (sample SAMN08533507, study PRJNA380276) | Marine sediment metagenome, whole genome shotgun sequencing project. | reverse complement strand
TATAATCCTCCTGGGTGATGATTTCTCCATTTTGATTAATTAATTTGAAATCAGCTACAGTATGATTTTTATTAACTTTTTGTAAACTATTATCGACTACTCTGGCATCCATATCAGCAGGATTGTAAATAGGCAGTTGATTTTCTGAAGATTGTTTACAAGAGATTACAGATATTGTAATAGCCACAAATAATAGATTTATTCTTTTTATATGAATTTTTTTTCGTGTAAGAATTGAAATCATAATTCTGTTTTTTTTACTACTTTTTCTGATAAATTCTTTGGCTTCATTAAGCTCAGGTCTATCACTATTCGAATTTTCTGCTAATTTTAATAATTGATCAAAATACATGGTTGCTTTTTCATGATTGCCAGATTGTTTAGCTGCAATAGCTGCTCCATAAATTCCATTAAATCTATTAGGGTTCGATTTTAGGTTAAGCTCATATTCAATCAATGCTCTTCTAGGGTTGTTCATTTTTAACAAAACATCGGCTAATAATTCTCTTGCAGGGATTATTTTACTAGGACTAACTCCATGCACACCTATTATATCTTCCATTTCAGCTGCTTCTTTTAAAAGTGAAATTCCTTCTTTTTGTTTCCCTTTTGAAAAATCTAATAAACCTTGTATTTGTTTTAAATGAATTTTTATTTGTTGAATTTTAAAGGCATTGCCTTCCTTTTCTATTTGCTCTTCTAATTTTTTTAAAATTTCTAATTCATTTTCTGATGCTTCAAAATCACCTAAATGAATAGATCCAATTGCTCTAGTAAAATGAAATAAGGATTGTTGCCAAGGATAATTTTTCCAATCTAATTCAGAATTATGGGGTTCGATTATAGCTGCTTTATCCCATTGTCTATTTTCAATGGCAATTCTACAGGGGATTGCCGCAAAAGGATATGCTATTGCAGTAATATTTGAAGGGTACACATTGTACATTGTCTTCATATAATCATATTGCTCATTTGCTTTTTCATTATCTCCTGTTTGTAAATAGGCATATACCAAATAACCCATTGCATGTAATTCATTAGCCCAATAACCATCCATATTAGTAGATTCTGAGTAACATCTTGCTGAAGAAGCAGAATTAACATTCGATTCTACAGATTCATCCCAAAGTCCTAACCTAGTAAAGATATGAGACGGCATATGCTGGGCATGAGCTGATGCGGGTGCAATACTTGCATATCGTCTTGCGGTTGGTAATGCTTTATGAGCCAATTCAGGATAATCATAATTATGAATAATATAATGTGCTATTCCTGGATGATTAGGTTGATCAACAAAAATTTCTTCCAATATTTTTCCAGATTTTTTCTGCTTAATAAAACTTTTATCGGTTGGGTCTGAGGCAGCTCTAAGTGCAAGTGCATAAAAAACTGCCGCTTCAATATCGTCAGCATATTTTTTATAGATGGTCTCCATTTTTTTTTCATATAATAAAGATCTAGTTTTTTTGTCTTTTGTATCCCAATCTTTATAATATGATGAAATAGCATCTAAGTAATCTCTTTCTCTTTCGCCAGCTGGTAAATTATTCGCAATTTCAAGTAGTTTAGATCCTTTTTCTAAATAACTGAGATCGGTTTGATACCATAATGAATGACTAATACTCATTGCAACTCCCCAATATGCCATAGCGCAATCTGGATCACTATCTAAAACTTGTACAAAAGCTTTTTCTGCTTCTTCATATTCGAAGGAATGCAGTAAAGATACAGCAAGATCAAAAGTTTCTCTTGTTTCGTAATTGCAAGCTAGTGAAAAACTTACTTCACCAAATTGATCCCCTCCACATAATATTAGCTCTCCTCTTAGCAGATTAATAGATGCTAAATCAGGATTAGGAGTCCCCTCCTTGTTTTTGCAGCCAGCGCTAAAAAGAAATAGGACTACTATTAGAAATAGAGATTTAAATAATTTCATTTTATATTGGTTTTATAATTAATACTGTAAATCTATTATTAACTCAGAAGACCTGTCTTTTGTCTCATAGAGCATTAATTACCAATATAATAAATAATTTAATATAAAAAATATTTTTTAAAATTTTAAAATTAGAAAAGGGGTCCCTATTAAGAAGAAACAAAAAAAGCCTATCCTTTAAGATAAGCTTCTCATCAGTTTACTACATAAACCTAGTGATACATTTCTGTATCACAACACAACTTCATTATAGCGGTCTGGACGAGACTCAAGAACTCACTTATAAGTGACTATATACTATGTGATTAGATTTTTATCTTTATTAAAATCACCTTTTTTTAATCTATTTATGGTATTAAAGAAGCAATTACTTATAGTCATTGTTGTGTTTTCGTTATTTTTTCAATGAGCTTATTTCTTTATCAATTTCAGTTGAAATTTTTGTAAATTTTTCAGAAACGGAGTAATAAGTAGTAAAGACAATTAACAAATAGTTTTGATTCCTTAGGGTTTTTAAAAATTTATAAACTTATTATCCTTTTTTAAGGAAATGTAATTAATAGCATAGCAACTTGAATGCCGTCGTATAATACATGTGCAATTACTAATGGTAGAAGCCTTTTATATCTGTAGAAAAAGAATCCTGCCACTAAGCTTTTAGTAGTAATAGTAACTATCCCATACGACCCTTGACTCCAATGTGCAAATCCCATAATTAAGGCACTAATAATAATTACTGTGAATGTCCATAGTTTTTGATTTGAGAATTTCCATAAACTTGTAAGTATAAAAACCCTGATAAGCTCTTCATACAAAACAACGCCTAAACATAATACAGGTCCAAACCAAAGTATTAATAATATTGGGTTTTTACGCATATCCAACATTAAGTTCAATAACTCCATGTTTGGATTAAAGCTTAATAAATTTGAAAGAGTTAATCTTTCAATATAAAAAAGGGTAAAATAAATAGCTGTTAATGCGAATCCCCATAGAATATCAGAACCCCATTTTCCTTTACCTGAATTGAATTCTGATAAACTTTCTTTTAGAAAATACTTTTTCAATAAAACTAGAACAATGATGCTGCCCCCTCCAAATATCAAGGGGTAAAGAATGAGTTCAACAGAAGCGAAACCTGATGAATTATGGATGCGAAACCATATCATCATACCGAATGGAATAAACACCATTATTAATAGTGAAATAATCTGTTTTAAATTTTTCATGATTAAGTTATTTTAATTTCTTCATAAAGAAAAGATAAATATTATTAATAAACAAGTATTTTTTATTGTTTATCAATATATTATACTTGTAATTCAATAATTTATTTTTGTTTATTAACAAATTAATTGTATATTTACTGATGAAACATTTAAAACAATAGTTTATGGAAACAATAAAAACACCTTTGAGTATTAGGATAATTTATTGGCTAACTACTATAGTGATGGGGCTATTAGTTCTTGTTCTTTTGGCCGGAATAGTGTTTAATATACTATTATATACAGACTTCTTTGGAAATGATATGCAATTACATACACATCTACCTGTTAAAGTTGATATTTTGGAAATAGGCAACCTAAGCTTAAATAATCAAGATATTAAAGTTGAATTAGTAGAAGCTACAACTCGAATTCACTTTTTTAATACCCCAAATTTTATTACTAAAAAAGTTGGAATAGCAATGCTATGCGTGTCCTTATTTGCGTGTTATTTAACCTGGACCTTCAGACTGTTTATTAAAAATGTTAAAAATGGAGAGATTTTCACTCTTATCAACATAGCTTTACTTAAAAGAATATCGTACACATTAATTGGGTTTTGGTTATTTACATTAATCTATACACGAATAGCTTATTATTACATAGCAAAAGGTCTTGAGTTTGATAATGTGCTTATTACAGATGATATTCCTAACTATTCAGGTATATTATTTATTGCTTTATTTATTTGGGTTCTTGCTCACATATTTGGTACCGGATTAAAATTACAGCAAGAAAAAGATTTAACAATATAAGATATGGCGATTGTAGTAAATTTAGATATAATGCTCGCAAGGCGAAAAATGAGTTTAACTGAACTATCGGAAAGGGTTGGTATTACCATGTCAAATCTTTCGATATTAAAAAAGGGGAAAGCCAAAGCAATTCGGTTTTCTACTTTAAATTTAATTTGTGGAGTACTGGAATGCCAACCAGGTGAAATTCTTGAATTTAAATTGGATAATGAAATTTAAAACTTCTTAATAAGTGTGTATTAATTGAATTCCTTTTCAAGTCTATCTAAAAACGACAATACTTTTACATTTCTTGACATTAATGTGACATAAAAACTTAGTTCAAAATTAGTTTTGTTGAAATCAACTTTAAATAGATATTATGAAAACACTATCTTTATTTTGGCACTATTTATATTTTCATTTTCATTGGAAAGTTCCACAGGTTCAGAAAATCTAACCTTAGAACAATCTAAAGAAACTATTCATCATTCTCTGGGATATGGACAGTTCATGGAAATTGAAATACCTATACAAGCTGTGCCAGCACATTTAGGACATGGTGACCATTTTGGAGTAAGTAGTGGAGGTGGCGGATGTACACCACCAGATTGTTAATAATATTTACTAAAGTAAGTGACAGTAGGTCTTATTAAATGGATTTAAAAATACTAGAAACAAAAAAAGCCTCTCCTCCCGACACTTCGGGGATGGAAAACCTGCCTGCCGGCAGGCAAGGCTTCTCATCGGTTTAACTATATAAACCACTTATTCAATTATTCTAGAAAGCCAATGGAAAAGATTTAATGCAAATTGGAGATTTTGACCTTTTTCTATATAGTTTATCCCAATAGGTTTTCTATTCTTCCCTACTAGTTGGGCGGAAAACAGACTTGACTCGGCAACAATCACGACTCTCCCTTTACCATGTTCTAGAGCAGCTGCTTGATATAGATTAGAAGTTGGGAGCAATGGCGTATGTGGAAACATTTTCCAAGCTTCTTCTGTTTGATAAGACACTATATCCTTATTGATAAACTTAAATAACCCTATAATATTTGGATTATTAATCTTAAATCCGCTGCCATAATAGGAGAAAACCGCATCTATAGATTCATCATTAAATCTTCCTTGTGTAATAGCATGTTCTAATAAGGTATTATCATCTTTTATAAACTCAGATAAATCCCATCTTAAAGAATAAATCACAAATCCATTTATCCATTCTATTCCAAATTCTTCAGCAAGTTTTTTTGAAGCGCCTGGAAATGGCATATGATCAGCCACCAATAATAAATTTCCTCCATTCTTAACCCAATTATTGATTTTATTAATCTCTAAGTCGGTAAAAGCTGAAGGAGTAGGAAGTTTCCAATTGTCAATATTAATCTCATGCAAAGCATCAATTATAACTAATATACTAGTCGAATCTATTTGTGTTGTAACAAATTCTCTATTTAAAGATGACAGTTTATATCCATCTTTTATTAAAATATCAGCTATAGGTGAAAAACCATTATTTAATGTTTTGCCATTATTATGAAAAGCATCTACTAAAATTAATGGCCCTTGATTTAAAGAATAGGCAGGATTGTCAACATTTCCAACAAACAATGAATCAATAACTTGTTGTGCAAATAGTGATCTAGAAAGTAAAATGCAGCCTAGAACTAATAGGCATGAAAAATTTAAAAAACGCATCTTATAAAAAATTAAATCATTTCTTTTATAAGGGTGTTAGAAGAATTGTTCCAACATCTGAAATAGCTCCGTTAATAACATTGATAATCTCCGGAGACTCATATGGCTCGTAGCCCAATTCTTCAATTTTTAAGACATACTCACCTTCAACAATTCCGCTCACTAAAAACTCTCCTAGTTCGTTAGTAATAGTAGAGGTCACATATTCATTATTTGCCGTATATGCTTCAACAACAGCATCTTGTATAGGAGCTGATTCATCCATCACAATTCCTGAAATAGATCCTGAGTTTACCTGTGCAATTAAATTAATTACTGGATGTAAATTATAATTTCCAGAGTTCCCAGCTTCAACTATAGATTCATTAACATCCCAATCTAAAATATAGACATATGTAAAACCAGGCTCTAAAAATGTATCAAGGTGAAGTTTTAAACCTGATTGCTGAGCGCTAGGTGTGTTAAGTGGTACTGTAAATGGTTCGCCATTATCATCTTCAATAACCAATGTATTACCTTCTCCCAATACCAATCTTATTTGCTTTATTTCACCTGAAGGTATTACTTCATCGGTAAGTAATAGGTCGTTTCCTGCAATGAGTTCGGTTAAATCAACCTCTATTGGATAATCAGCAGGTTCACCAAAACTTATCCAACCCTCATCACCATCTGAAGGATTATACCTAATATCATTTATTATTACATTGACTTCTAAATAATCTCCTGGAGCATCAACTAGTCTTAATTGAATTCTAGTATTTAATTCCCCCTCAGACAAATTATCATCGTTGTTACTCTGACAGCTCATTAATAGTACTATAAATAGCAAAAACCCAATCCATTTGTTTCTATAAATAAAATTCATAACATTAAAAATTGTACTGTTAAAAATACGATTAATAATCGTTATATAACAAAAAAAACCTATCCTCCCGATAGTTATCGGGATTGAAGCTTCTCATCGGTTTAACTATACAAACCATGTCCACCGTAACTTTACATGAATGTGGATTATCCTCCTTCGCCAGCCTACTTTGCCGATGTAGCTTGGCTACGAAGTCCGAAAGGCTATGGAGAATAAACACAACATCATAGTTACTATGGCATTAGTACCTATTATTCGAAAAGACTATATTATGCCTTTCCAAGTATTCTAAACATTCCTGTTCCACAAGTTGGGCAGCTTCCTTTCATTGCTTTTCTTCCATTTTTCATTGTCACTTCTGCCCCATTCATAATTTCCCTTTTAGATTTACATTTTACACAGTATCCTTCCATAATTTTATTGGTTTTATTTTAGTTAATATTTCTCTTTAAATTTATGCATTAGTTTTCTCAGTACCAAATCTATTTTTATTTAACTAAAGTATCTATAGCAACTTGTCCTTCAACATATCTCACAAAATCTGGGTTAAATTCCTTTTGCGCAGTTTCCCAGTATTCTGGAAACCCTTCTGTACTATAGAACCATCTTATTATAAGGGAATACGAGATTGCTATATTTTCTTCTAATAATCCTTGTTCATTTAATATGTTTTATAATTCATATTGCCTAAAAAAAAGATTGATAAAACGAATATTTTCACCCTAATTCTACACTTTCATAATTCCTTAATTTAGTTTAGATTTTTACCATCCTTGTATGTTCCCTCTTCTTTTAACTTGCCATCCTCTTGATATTCTTTCCAAGCACCATCTAATTTTCCATCTATATATGTACGTTCAATTTTTAATTGACCATTTTTATACCAAATTTTCTGAATACTATCCAATTTCCCATCTTTGAAATGTGATTCACCCTTTAACTGTCCATTCTCATACCAAACTTTCCAAACACCTTCCATTTTATCATCACTGTATGTTGCTTCTCCTTTTAATTGACCATTCTCATACCAAGCTTGGCGAACACCCTGTGATTTACCCTCCTTGATTGTTCCTTCCTCCATTAACTGACCATTCTCATACCAACCTTTCCGAACACCATATTCTTTACCTGCTTTGTATGTTTTTTCGTAAACTAACTTATCATTTTTATAGGTCCTTACTTTCCCACTAACTAATGTCGTATCACTTTTTAAATGAAGAGCATTATTTATTATCGTGGTATCATCATAATTAATTATTTTATCTTTTTTTTCTTCACACCCAATAAGTGTAATTGCTATAAATAGTAGTAGTAGTTTTTTCATTCGATAAAATTAAGGTTTAATTAAATGTTAAAGAGCACCTAAATTTAAAAATTTAAAAACCAAAATTCTCACTTTTATTAAATATCACAAAAAATAGATGTTTTAAAAAAGTAATTAGTGGATATTAAAAAAAGCCTCTTCTCCCGACACTTCGGGGATGGAAAACCTGCCTGCCGGCAGGCAGGGCTTCTCAACTCATTTCTTCATAATTGGTTCTTACTAATTAATTTAAAACACTCATTGTTAATCCTTTAATAATTAATTGATATATTTATCATAATAATAATCAAAATTAAATATCATGGAAAAATTTATTTTAAGCATTCTTACTTGGATTTTCTTCCTAGGTGGACTATTTGGTACGGTTATGGGATTTATCAAGGTTTTTAGCAATGGCAATCCTTCAGAATATGGAGTCATGGGTTTCGTAGGAGGTTTATGGCTTCTTTCTTCAGCAATTGTTATTTATATTAACAAACAGGTGGATACCAAGTAGCTTTTTAGATGAAGAGATTCAGATTCCTAGTACTCGGAACTGAAATAGTTGGCTTACACCAATTAAAATTGGCTAGCTCGCTAACAAAAAAAGCCTCTCCTCCCGATCCCGAGTATTCGGGACGGGGATGGAAAACCTGCCTACCGGCAGGCAGGGCTTCTCATCGGTTTAAAACATAAACCAGTGATACATTTCTATATCATAAACCTCCTTCGTTTCACTTCGGTGGTCAGGCACAACATTTTAAATTTATTATCTGAATTATCTTATTAGTTATTCAGCTGAAACATCTGTATTGAAAATGTCTCTATGGAGTTTCCATTTTCCGTCTTCATTTTTCCAAAGCACAAGATATTTTCCATGATCTGCTTGAGTATCTCCTGCATATAATGAATATTCCCCTTCTTCTGTTATAAGACCATCATTTCCCCAAACCTCTATTGTATTAAGATCAATGCGTGAAATTCCAGATTTCATTATTCCTGAAAAGGCTGAAACAACACTTTCTCTTCCTTTTATAGCAGAAGACCCTGTCATCATAAATTTGGTGTCTTGTGTATACAAATTACTTAATCCTATAGAGTCAACAGATGCAAATAATGTCATAAATTCATTATTAGCGGCTTCAATTTCTGCCTTGGCAGTTGTCAAATTAAATGTAGATTCAATAACAGTCTCTGTGTGTTCTTCAGCTTTTTTATTACAACTAGCAATAAAAGAAACAACTAATAAGCTCATAGCTAAAAGTGTCAAAAATTTTGTTGAATTTTTCATAATGGATTTGTTTTAATATGTTATAAATATATAAACAAAACACCACTAAACAAAAAAAGCCTCTCCTCCCGATCCCGAATACTCGGGACGGGGATGGAAAACCTGCCTGCCGGAAGGCAGGGCTTCTTATCTGTTACAAATTGTTAATTAATTCGTCTTTAATAAAAAACTACTTTAAAATAATTGAATGATGGCAGCAAATAGTAATTCAGAATATCAAATTATCAAAATAGGGGCTGTAGCAGGAATTCTATCTATTATTTTCTATTTTAGTGTAGCTGTAATTCCAATTATTCCTGATAGAATTGGTTTACTATTGGCTTTTTCATTCCCTTTATTGTGGATAATATCATTTATGGGACTCTACCATTATTTAAAAAATGATCATCACACATCAACTCTTGAAATAGCCTATGTGTTTGGGATTATTGGGGCAGCACTAGCTTGTACTCTTTTAGTAGTTCAACAAGCAAATATATTATGGCATGAAGAACTACTAAAAACCACTAATTATGAATTAAATAAAGATTTATACTTAGCAACTTTTAGAGGAGCAAACAGAGTTCAAGCTGGATTAGATGTAGCATTTGATATTTTTATAACAATATCTTGGATTTTATTTGGATTGAATATTGCTAGAAATAAAAGTTTCAATAAAATTCTTGGTTGGGCAGGAAGTATTATTGCTCTAGGATTACTTGTACTAAATATGTATACTTTCCCAAATGCGCCAGCAGAATCAGGTCTATTTGATCTTGGACCATTTTTAGGAATATGGGCTCTTATTTTTTACATATGGTTTGCTGTCGTTGTCTTTAAACAAAAAAAGCCCATCCAATACGGATAAGCTTCTCATTAGCTAAACTACTAAGTCATCAAGACTTATGTTTAACAATACAACATTTTAATTGCGGTCTGGACGACCCCGAGGCTTCGGGGGAGAACTCTCTTATAATACACTTGCAAATAGATTGTTAGCGATATTTTATTTATTCTGCTTCCTATTTAATAGTTGTTTAATAAGAAAATAATGAGTTATAAAAGGAACACGTTGTTAGCGGTTGTCTTTCCTTTCTTGGATTTGTTTCAGTATCAATTCATTGATTGATCGTTTGGCACCTGTAAGTATATAGACCTTTGTTCCATACTCTTGTGCATTTACATTTTTGACTTCTCCAACGAGAGTAACTGTTTCAAAAAGGGAAATCGCTCTCTCGTCTAAATCTCCACTGTGTTTCAAATAAATAACATTTTTAATTTCCATTTCATCGAGTGGATACCAGTTAATATAGTCAGCATGGAATGCAACAGCTTCTGTGTAATTTTGCTTTGAATAATAATTGATTGCTCCTGCCTGACCATACCACTCGCAGTGAATTAATGTGTTCTCTTTATCAGCAATACTGTCAAAAGCATCGTCTACGAGGTTTGCTAATTCTTGCCATCCAAGCATGCTGGCAAAAGAAGAAGGTAACTTTCCTCCATTATAAGTTTTAGCAAATTCACTTTGCTTAATTTTTTCGGGTGAATAAAATGGCACCAACAGAGGCAGTTGGTACAATACCATTAATATTGGCAGTAAAATCACAATCGGGCGAAGATACTGAAGCCACCCATTCCTTAGTAATTTTTCTAAATACACCGCACCAAAGGATAGCAAAATAGGATACAGCCCAGTTGTATAATATGATTTTCCGTTGAAATAAAGATAGATTAATATTGTAAATATATAAGTCCAAAAGAAAATTGTGTATTTCTTAAAGGGAGCATACCTGAAAAATGAGATGAATGCAAGAATAATTACAATGAAAGAGCCTGCAAATTGAAAATATTGGTCTACTAAAAAATCCAATCGACTAAGTTTGGCTAAATGTTCATTGGTGAGTTCTTGTAAATGATGAAAGACAGGAAAATCATTATTAAACTGCCAAAGTAAATTCGGAAAAATTATAATGATTGAAGCTAGTAAGGATAGATAAAAGTGTTTATTAAGGAATATTTTTCTATGCTTTGTAAGCAAGATAGCTGGTAACAAACCAAGCACTAAGAAAACAATATTGTACTTATTTAAGAAGCCAATTGCAAAGCTAATTGATACCATCCATAGCCATTTGTTATCTTCTGAATTAATGAATTTAATAATGGCGAAGAAAATTAGTGTCCACAGCAGAATATCTAAACAATTAGGTTGATAAAAAACGTTGTGAGCCAATAAAACAGAAAATGTGACACTCACGGTACCTAACACCAAGGCAAACAAATTCCCCTTCAGTTCTTCAATTGTTTTCCAAACCGTTACAATTGTTAAAGCGCCAAATAATGCCGGAAAGAATTTTATTAAAAAGACCGAGCCACCCAGAAGATTGATAAGGTATGAATTCCATCCGATTAAAGGAGGGACAGTTGCGTAACCCCAGGCTAAATGCTTTCCCAGATCAAGATGTAAAAGTTCATCACCATGCAACTCATATTCGGGCCCGATCGCAAAATAGTGAAGCACGAATTTCAGTAGAATAAAACAGTAAAGTATTATATTCTTTTTAGCCATGTTATTCCCAATTTATACCAACCGCTAACGGTATTGGCTATGATTTCGTCGTGGACAAATCCTATAGGATTTTTCCGTTAAGCAACGAAGTTAATAAATAAGTGGGGGTTCCTATAGGAAATTCAACCGCAATGAATTATAGCCGTTGTTGTGAGTTGTTATTTTAATCATCATTTCGATATTATTCTTGATCCATCCATTTAATTGATCGTAATGATTGTATAATAACAACCAATGCCCATAAACCTGTTATCGGTCCTACATCAAACAAGCCTTTACTTGAAGGTGGATGTGGGAAAGTGAATAAGTTTAAAAATAATAAAGATGAAAAAAGAACAATTCCACTAATACTGAATACTTTACCAAAACGAGGATGATTAAACATTAGAATGCTGTAAAGAATAAAAGTCAAGGTATAGAAAATATCAAATGTTATATCTCTTCCAAGTTGAACAGCATCAACAGCTCTCCAAATTGAATTAACAACTTCATCAGATTGATTACCAGATAATGACTCTTGCCAATACACACCCGTTGTTTCCTGTATTACTGCCATAAGAGTAAAGAATGAAAAAGTAACTATAGAAAGCAGCACAGCCATCTGAAGGACAACACTATTTTTATGTTTTTTAATCAAATGGTACAAACCACCTACTGAAACTACCCCAAAAACACCAACTGAAAAAAACGCGATTCTAACTATAGAATGTGGAATTGAAATGTCCGGGATGTTCATAAGCACATTTAATAACATATATGTTCCAGCACTAATCAATCCGCATATTGAACCGTATTTTACCCAGTCTTTACTTAAATTATTATTCATCTGATTATCCTTTTTTTAACATTAATAACTCACAGCGTAGGGATAAACTCCCTAGTGTGTTTATTTGTATTATATATATATATCAAAAGTTACCATTATTTCTGGATAAACACACCTTTTAGTGATTATTATCCCCTTTTATAATTTCCTTAAAACTACAATAAACTAATTATATGGACTTTTAGAATTATTTTAAATTAATAAAGTCCTGCCAAAACAAAAAAAGCCTCTCCAATATGGAAAAGCTTTTTATAGTTATTTTTTACTATGATTTATAGTTTCGTAAAAGATTCTGTTATTGTATTACCTTCTTCTTGATATTTTACAATTAATGTTGTATCATTAAGTGTTATGATTATAACAGTAAAATCTCCAACAGTTAAGATATCCACATTAATATCGTAGCCTTCTGAAGTTGATATAACTTCAGAACAAGTCTCTCCAGAATGTTCTTGTATACTAACCTGATTACTAGTAAATACAAAGGTGTTAAATAGTTCACAAGGATCTTCTATTTCGTTTGGAACTCCATTTGTAGATCTAGAAGTAAATATCCAAGTACCTATAATTTTTTCTAAGTTTTCAATCGAAGTAGGATCTGTTCCATTACTAAAATCATCATCATCATCACTACCACAGGCAAAAATTGTTAAAATCAATAAAGATAAGACTAGTATTTTTTTTAAATATTTCATATTTTTTGTTTTAATTAATTGGCAAATATAATAAAATATTTTTTTACTTTTTATTATCTAAAAAAATTAATTAATCTTATTAAAATCTCTTCTTTCTCAGGTTAATAAAAAACAAAACAAGAGGTGTCTTTTATAAAAGGTATAGTATCCTTGTTGTATTACTTTTACCTAATGTATTGTAAAATTTTAAAGATATTAATAGAAACAAAAAAAGCCTCTCCAATATGGAAAAGCTTCTATTAGGTAGAAATTATTCTTTCTTTGTATTAGAGACTATTGCAATTTGTTCTTCTACATAATTAACAAAGTCAGGATTAAATTCTTTACGTGCATTTTTCCAATATTCAGAGAAATGATCTGTTTTAGAGAACATTCTTATTATAAGTGCATAGGATATAGCCATATTTTCTTCTAATAAACCCTCTTGATTCAAAATATGTTGGAGTTCATATAGTCTAAAAAAAGATTGATAAAAAGCATATCTTCTGGCTAAATCTTCACTTTCAAAATTCCTCATTTCAGTCCAAATTTTTCCAAGATGTTCATCTGAGGCAAGCTCCATTATAGCATGACGAGAAGCCAAATACAAATCTTTTGTTATTTCTGCCTTAGCTACTTTATTACTTTGTTTGATTTGAACAGATAAATATATCAGTGATGCAATAACTCCTGTAGCACCTATTACTTCTACAATTAAACTGATAGTTCCTTTTTTCATGACATTAAGATTAAATTGGCACAAGTTAGAATTAAAATATTGATTAGCAGGGTTATAATATTCTGAATGATTTCAAATACTAATCAAAACAAAAAAAGCCCATCCAATACGGATAAGCTTCTCATTAGCTAAACTACTAAGTCATTAAGACTTATGTTTAACAACACAACTTCATGATTGCGGTCTGGACGAGACTCGAGAACTCTCGTGTAAGGTGCTAAATATTAGACCATTAATGCTTATTATTTATTACATTAACCTAATTTGGTGTATAGGGGTCTGGTGTACCTAATGGAATTGGTTTTTCAATAGCCAATGTTTTTTTAAATTCTACAACTCTTCCTAATATTTGAGGAAACACCCAAGACGCAGATACATCTACCCTATCAACTGAATACAATTCCTTAGGATCTTCAATAAGGTTGTATAAATGAGGCATATTTAATTTTAAAGGAGTACCAAACATACTATTGAGTTCTATAAAGTGCATTTTCCAGTTTCCCCATTTATAAGCAAATAATTCATCTCCATTATAAATAGGAAACCCTTCACGATCAGATTTTTCTTGATTACCCATAAAAAAATTCATTTGATCAATTCCATCAATCATTCTGTCATTTGGCACTTCATAGCCTGCTGCACTAGCCAATGTAGGTAACACATCCGTCATGTGCACAATATCATTTGTAATTTGTCCAGAAGGAATTTTGTTGGGCCATCGTATCATCGCTGGAACACGCATAGAACCCTCAAGAGCCGTAAAATAATTTCCTCTCCAATAACCTGCCGTTCCATGATAACCCTCTATCTCTTCTGGGCCGTTATCACTCAACCAAATTACAATGGTATTCTCTCTTATTTTTAAATCATCGATAGCATCTAATATTTGTCCTGTGCGAAAATCTATTTCTGATAATACATCTGCATAATTCCCATTACCAGTTTTACCAGCAAAGTCAGGGTGAGTTAATGTAGGAAGATGAGCATGAGTGAATGGAACAAAAGCAAAAAATGGTCTTTTATTTCTAACGTTCTTTTGCATAAAGGAAATGGTCTTTTCTGTTAATTCACCATCAATTGTTCTTCTGGATTCAACATTGTAAGGTTTAATATTATTTGGAATACCGCCTCTTTTTGCTTCAACAATATATGGCTCTTTACTAATCTTTGGGTCATATAAATAATGAGTGCTATACAATGCCTCATCTGTTGTGTTGGCTATTCCATACCATTCATCAAAACCTTGATCTGTTGGAAATCTACCTTGGGTATCTCCTAAATGCCACTTACCAAACATACCTGTGGCATATCCTTTTTCCGCCAATAATTCAGCAATGGTAATCTCATATTGGGTCATACCGTAAAGCATCCCCCAAACCACTTTAGTAGTTCCAGATCTTATAGGGTGTCTACCCGTCATAAATGCTGATCGACTAGGTGTGCACTGAGGCTCTACATTAAAGTTTAGAAATTGAATGCCTTCTGATGCTAATTTATCCAACCTTGGAGTTTCAGCTCCACGGAGTACACCTCCTCCATAACAACCTAGCTCACCCCAACCAAGATTATCAACCATCATTATAACAATGTTTGGTTGGTCTTTTGATTGACTGTAACTATTACTCAGAAAAAGGAAGCAAATAATCGCAAATAAAATCTTGTTAATTCTCATTTCTACAATTTTTTTAATCAATTATTATTATTTTTAAAATAAAGAAATAAAGTTAGCATTTTTATTTAATCTATTTTAAAAATAATTAAATGATAAAATCATATTGATTAAATAGAATATCCTTGCAAATTCCTATTTAATAGAAAGAAGTGAAAAATTAGTTTTGGTCTTTACTAGACCTGAACCTACCTCTGAGAATCCTTACTAAGAAAGAGAATAGCATACTTAAATAAAAAAGGGCACCTAATTGATGCCCATAAGTATTATTATTTATTCATTTTGATTCTCTCCACAACCCTATGCTCAAAATGGTGGCTGCAATAAAGATAACTATACTTACCCACATTGGTATTGAAACGTCATCAACCATTACTGCATTTTGCAGTAAGACCCGTGCGAGATGTAAAAGAGCAATAATGGCTAAAATAATCGATGCAATTTTGGAAAAAGGTTTCATTGAGTATTGATTTTAAATCTATTAGATTATTTTCTTTAAAGATAACTCTTTCTTCAATTGAACCATAATTAAATGGTTTACCTTTTACAAAAAATGGGATCCTTTTATGCACCCTTTTATAAGCTAAAATGGAACAAATTATAAGGTTCCCCACTAAAACACAAAAAGACTTTCAGTTTAAAAAATCTTCTTATAGCCTCAAGCAAGATTCTTTACAAGGTTTTGTGTAATATCTACTAATTAAGGTTTAGGTATGGACGAGACTCGAGAACTCTCTTATAAGTAGTTAGTTACCAGATTATAACTTATTTATTTTTAAAAGAATAACCTCTTTATTTTTTTATAAACTTCTTTGTTACCACTCCTTGATCTGTTTCTATTTCTACAAATAGAAAATCAATGTTTAAATGAGATACTTTAACATTTAAATGAAATCTGGATCAGAATATTAAAAAGGAACTTGAGAAGTTTATTACTATTCTGGATTGTAGTCACATTCTTCAAAAAATATTTCGTAATCTGTAATAGATATCAAATATTCACTTGCTTTTTGTTTATCGGTGGCTTTATTAAAGTATGCTTCTGCCATTTTTAGTCCTATTAAATAACCCAAATCATTTGGCTGCCCTTCTTTTTTAGGCTTTCCATACCAATCTCCAAAATCTTTATTTTTAGCGTCTTTTTTAAAGGTTTCCCATAATTCTTTTTCACGTTCATATAAATAGGGTAAGAATTGTTCTTTGTAAGTTGGAAAATCACTTATTAATTGTCCATAAAATTCAGCTACACCCTCTCTTACAGATTTTGACAGTAAAGATTTTTTTTCATTGAAAATAGTAAAATACTCTTCATTTAGAACCCTTAACTGCTGCATATGTACCATTTCATGAACTAATGTGCTGACATCCCCTTTATAATAATCATCGATGTTATCTTTTTCAATAGATATTAGAGATCCATAAATGGACCCTGAACCTATTCCTCTTCTCCCGCCTACTAAATAGTAAGTAGGTGGAAATTCCGACGAAGGAATGAGCTGTTTGAGTTTATTATAGCCGGCTTTAGAAAACTTCTTTTCCCCTGCTTTAAGGGCTTTTAATTTGTCCTTTATATTAGAATATGACTCTGGATACCGGTAAATCTTCCTCGCAATTCTTTTTGCAGTTAAGTTGTATTTAGCAATGAATTCTTTTAGTCCGGGAGTTCCTTTATCCAAATATTCACTTTGAATAATGGCAACAGTATCACTTTCTTTTGTAAGCATTTTATATGCTATTATAAAATTTCTTAAGTCCTTATAAACGAATTTTGCCTTATAGGGGTTACTTACTCTATCTTCTGTTAGTTGAGCAAAGTTAGAATTGAAATATAAACAAATTATTAATAAGCATAGTATTGTTTTTCCTAATCTCATTTTAAAACCATTTTATTATATATTACTAGAATAAAAGATAAGTGAAAAGACTTTTTGTTACACCCCCAAACAAAAAAGCCCATCTTTATAGGATAAGCTTTTTTTGCATTAATGTAACAATGTTTTTTGATTGATATTTTTTTGTTAATTTCTATAACGTCTTTTTGTATTCCATAAATATGACTTGGAAGTACTTATTTTTTCTGTGATCTGATTGTTGTTTAAAGTTCTCATTTTATTATTTTTTAGTAGTTGTTTTTTATTTGATTCTATAGTATAGACGAGAGATTTTGAAAAATGTTACAGTACTATGTATAGCAAAGTAATAATTTAACTATTTTTAACATTAAATGGGAGCAAATCATTCCTGAAACATCAAATATTCTGATATCAGTAACTACAGGATTGTTAAAAGATGTAATTAATTAGAAATGGGGCACCCGAACCTACACCTAGAAACAATAGTATTTATTACTAGTTAACCACCTAAATATATAAATGGCACATAAGAATAAAAATGGGTGCCTCTATGGCTACCTTTTTTAGAAGAAAAACTTAAACGAGTCATTGAAAACTTAATTTAAAAGTAAAAGTTTATATTTACTCTGTTTAAAAATTAAAACCAATGTCCGAACAACAATCCTCACGAAGAAAATTCTTAAAACTTCTTGGCTTATCTGGTGCAGCTTCTATGGTTGGTCCAAATGCTTTAGCAAGTTTCAATGATCATTCAGAAATATTAAAATTAAATCCTGAGCAGCAAGAATTTATGATTCGCTACGGAAAATGGATGGATAAATTTATAGAGGTAATCCGAATAAAGAAAAAAAGCCCAGACAATCATAAAAATAATGAAAAGATGATTGCCTTAACTGAAAAAGTTCAAAAAATGAAGCCTGAACTTACTGAATTTTTAAAAGATGAAACTTTTTCAATTATATATATGGCATCTATTAAAAGGGTAAGAGATGAAATTTAATAATTAATTGATCTATATGAGGGTCCTATTACTCCTAGCTCATCTTTAGGTGCTTCACCTTTGTATTGCTGATATATATCCACAACTGTAAAAGAAGTTCCCTTCACCTGTAGAAATAAAAAAGCCTGATTAAGATTTTGTCTTATCAGGCTCAGTTGAGTGTTGATGTAATTTTCATCAGGTTCATGGGGCTTTACGAGTTGTTGTTTGCTATTCCAGTTGGATGGATTAACAACAAGACTAGTGCTAAAGGATTTCCTTGATTTCCTATAGGTTATTCTACATAAGAGAGTACATTTCCCTGTACTATTTGTTTTACACTTATTAGCAATGAATAATATATTTAGTTTCATAATCATATAATTTAGTTGTTAATGAAGTTAGGTGAGAAAGCAAGTTGATTCAATGTGTAAAAAAATGTTGTGATTTCAAATACTCTTCTATAATCATTTATCCATTATGGCTCTCTCAAATTAATTTTAACCACAAATTGTCAAGAATTGCAACGATTAATTATTACACATTAACAAAAAAATAATGAATCAATGTAAAAAATTAAAATAAAAGACTACTTTGTCTTAGTAAAATATAACCAACTTAAAATCTAGTCTTTATGAAAAATAAATTAAATATAGCTTCTAAAGTTTTTGGTATTATTGTTACCCTATTCATGTTAGTGGCATTTGGTCCAAAATTCATTGAATCAATTAATAATGAAGGGATGTCTTTTTTAAAAGAAATTCCAAAAGCATTTATTAATTGGTATGACAATCCTACTGGATTTTTCCTTACCTATTTTATAGGTTATGCAATAATTTGGTGGAGAAAATTATTGGGTGCAATTATCATCTTTTTAGGATGCATCTTGTTCTATGTTTTTAACAATGAAAATCTTGGAGTATTTATATTCATCATTCCAACATTTCTTGTTGCTTTACTTTACTACCTTCATTGGAAAGCTCTTAAAAAAAGTTAGATACAGATAATATTGAATTGTGTAATGGGTGTCTTTTGAATTTTATAGGTGTCTCCAGGAGTGTCTTTTTTAGAAGAAAAAAGGTGCTATTTTAACAATAATGACTTTAAACAAAAAAAGCCTATCCTATTTGGATAAGCTTCTCATCGGTTTACTACATAAACCTAGCCCTATTTAAAGGACTCAACACAACATTTTAATTGCGGTCTGGACGAGACTCGGGAACTCACGTCTAAGTAGTTAATTACCAGACTGTAACATGTAATCCTTTATAAATGTAACCTTTTTATTTCTTAATAATCTTCTTAGTTAATACACCCTTATCTGTCTCAATTCTAACAAACAATAAACCACTATTTAGATTTGACACATCCAGTTGGTTTATAATGTTATTTTCTACTAATACAAGCCTTCCTAAGACATCATATAGCTTGATTGAGGTGATTTCATGCGAGCTTGTATTACCTATTGTAAGGATGTCTTTGACTGGGTTTGGGTAAATATAAAAAGTTGACTTATTTATATCATCCACTGACAATAGAACATCTCCAAAAATTGCTTGATCATTTTCAATATTTGTTATTATTAAAGTTCTATTCTGACCATCATAAATGATTTCGTAATTGAACACATCATCTTGGGAATATTCCCAGAAACTTTGATATAACATGTTGTACATTTCATTAAAGGGCTCATTTTGATAGCAGCCTCCAAGAAGCCATCCCATATTTAGAATTGTAAATTCAGTGGTACCAATGTATATTAACTGACCTCCTCCTCCTGACTCACACATCCCCGTCTCAAATGCACCACTAAAGTGAAAATTTGCAAGAACATATGGAATCTCTTCATTTACAGGGGGAATATTATCCTCACCATCAATTATTAAGTTATGTAAATACCAATCATTCTCATAAAGTTGTGGGTCTTGAGCCTTACTTTGTAAAAAAAATAAACTTATAAATACAAAGAGTAGTAGTTTTTTCATAACATCATTCTTTAATTATTTTCTTGGTGAAAACCCCTTTATCTGTTTCAATTTTAATGAATAATAAACCACTATTTAGGCTAGAAACATCTAGTTGATTTACATTTCCTTTTTCTTCTAATATAAGCCTTCCTAAGGCATCATAGAGCTTGATTGAGGTGATTTCTGAAGGGCTAGTATTATCAATTCTAAGGAAGTCTTGAACTGGATTTGGATAAATCACTAGATTATTACCCAATATATTTTCATCAACCGACAGATTAAGATCTCCGGACGTCACATTTTTAAGAATCCAATTATCAGGGTCTATTGTTACAGATGTAATCTCTTTTGTAAATGCAAAATTAAAGGTTTGAAAAATAGCATCATTTTGCACAACAAATGTTGTGTCTGTGCCATCTGTAAATTCAAATTTAACATCAATAGGCATCTCGAAAACATTTCTCCAACCGTTGTCTTCTTGGGTTTGAAGAATTCCTAACACAGTATTAAAATCACCATCTTGTAAATAATCATATGTATATTTTGGATAATACTCATCATATATCCATTGGTCGAAAAAACTTGTTAAATCAACACCGCTTATTTCTTCGCAAACTTGTCTAAGATCTTCAGTAGTTGCTAAACTGTATTGAAAATTTATATCTGAGGCATATTCTTCAATACTTTCAAAAAACACAGCATCACCGAGTACGTGTCGTAGCATATGTAACGTATATGCCCCTTTGTCATAGATAATAGTTTGAAAAACTGAAAATGGATCAGATACATCTTCCATATATATCGAGCCACCTGAGTAATACTCAAAACTCTCCACATAATTATGATATTCCTCTATTCCTTCTGAATTTTCAATCCACAAAGCTTCTGCATAAGTAGCAAAACCTTCATTTAACCAACCGTGGTGCCAATCATAACATGTAATCATATCAGCAAACCACATATGTGCCAATTCGTGAACCGAGACCATAAACCAGCTTACACTCATATTATTAATTATAGTATTGGTTTGATTTTCTATTCCACCATAGAATCCCAATTCGGTCATACCATATTTTTCGTTTGCAAAAGGATATGGTCCAAATATATTTGAAAAGAAATCCATCACATTTGGCAATTCTGCAACTCCGTTCGTTGCTTGAGATACACTAGAATCAAACACATAATATTTCAATGGAAAACTCTCTGTACCGTTATCATACAATTGTTCAATTAATTGATAATTAGAAATTGCAACCATTACGTAATATGGAACAATAGGGTAGTTGTGAATCCATTTGTATTTGAGTTTACCACCCGCTACGCTTTCAACCTCATCTAAAACTCCATTTGAAATTGCTTGCATTTGAATACCCGAAACCATTATATCATCAATGGTAATATCAATAAAAACGGTATCGGCTTTATCCTTAGTCCCATCATTACAAGGCCACCAAGTATGAGCAAGATAGGGTGTTGATAAAGATGCAATAATTGGTTCGCCACCATCGTGGGTTTCATAACGCAAACCCTTGTAACCACCTGCTAAAGGAGGATCTCCTTCGTAATAAACTTTTAATGTAAATTCATCTCCTGCGAGCACAGGGTTCTCAAGAGTCACTACTATTTCATTATCACTAAAAGTAAAAGACGAGGCTCCATCTATACTATTTATGGTATAGGCATCATCTAGGTCTAAGGTAATGGACGATATATTATCAACTGCATCAGCAATAATAAAAACAGATCCTTTAATATACTCTACAGTAATACTGATTTCTACATCGATATGATAATGTTTGACATCATAAGTTTCATCTGTTAGCTCTAGGATAGCTGTTTCACTTCTACAAGATAGATCGTCATGCCATTTTTGATCAACTCTTTGTGCATAAATAGAAAAGTTTAATAGAAAAAAAAATATTGAAAAGATGAAAAAATAAAGCTTGCTTGTTCTTGTCATAATTTCGATTATTTAATAGTTGCCATAAATAAAAAGTGTGCATTTGGGTATTGTTATTACACACATTTTTACAGGCATATTAATAATGCACGTAACTATTAAAGATACAAAAAATATATGGAATACTATTTAGTCTTTAAATATGGTTTTAGTCTAGCAAGACCTGAACCTGTCTCTGTA
>PVMK01113985.1_pt1 | contig 22498 bp, 18 predicted proteins | sample 1853481 | NCBI WGS metagenome assembly PVMK01 (sample SAMN08533507, study PRJNA380276) | Marine sediment metagenome, whole genome shotgun sequencing project. | reverse complement strand
AGGCTATCCTGTATCAAGAGAACAGTCGTCGTTGCACAAATTGGCAAGACGATAAGTGCACGCGCAAAACTCTTGCTGTAGCCAACATCCTGCTTGGTAGCCATATAGGTCCAGGCTATCGGGATCATCAGTAGAATCGTACCGACAAGGTGCACGGCAAGGAACAAAATTGCGAACGCAACCAGGCCACTGGTCATCGGCCGTGACATACCTTGGGCTTGCTCATCATCGCCGGGCGATAACGATATTGTTACCGAATCTCCCTCAATTTCAAGAAAGTCCAGGGCATGGTGGCCGCCTACAGGCATATACTGCAAGGCGTCTGGCCAAGCCGTAGTAATCATTGCTGACGCACCGAAAACAACGACAAAGTAAAGAACAAGCCGGGTAAATAGCTTCGCAGGTGTAAGGTCAAACGTCGTCATTGCATCATGTCCGGTTCAACTAACTGGCAGTGCCGCTGTTATTCAGGTGAGTAACGACTTTAGTCCAACGGCACTGTCATTACGATAGTTTGCCTGAAAAAGGGCGCCGATTCGACGAACTTAGTGACCTGGTTTTGGCGTATCGCCCGTGCCGATAGACGGATAATCACGTGGATCCAGAACGTGTATCTATCGTACGGCGGGCTCCTACAAGTGCTAATAAGAAATGTAGGAGCCCGCCCAGCGGGCGAAATTACCACGCCCAGCGGGCGATACCCGGAACCAGATCAACTACCACTGATCGAAGATTCCACCGCATAGTCATCGCCATAGAACTTGCTCGTACTACGCGTATGGAACGTAATCGCTTTTATCGGCTCATAATGCGGTTCGCCGAGCCCGGGCAGCACGTCAAGGATTTCTTCTTCCCATACATACACGGCCATCGGAAATGAAATTCTCGACACATCGGTATGTGAGCCATCAACTGGTTTTCCGACGCGGTGTGTCGTCGAAGGTAACCGGTCGTTAGTGATGCGCTGCATGTAGTCGCCGGTATTGATTATGATCGAGCCCGGTGGCGCGTTGAGTCGAACCCACTTGTTGTTGTGATGGTTCCATACTTGCAATCCGCCAACCCTGGGTGCGGGCAGGATCGTAAACAGATCTACGTCTTCATGTCCCAGCAGACGCCCCGCTCCGGAGGCATTGTCAGCTTCGCCAAGCGGCGGGTAATAATTCAGGCGCAGACCGAAATTGGTTTTGGTCAGCTTCTGGTCGTACAAATGAGGATCGCAGCCGAGACCCTGAAACATCGCCTGCGTAATTGGCTTGAAAAGTGCTTCGTGCGCTGTCGTCAGACGCCGAAAGATTGGCTCGTACTTGTCATCTGGCCAAAAATCGCCAGGCTGGTACGGTGACGAGCGTTGTTGTGGCATATCGAATGCCCGACGGCACCAGACCCAGCCCTCCACGAGGTCCGGGTGGATGTCGCTGGTTTCCTTGATTGGGAAATACCCCTGGCTAACCGAGCCTTGCCTTGCTGCGCGAAAGCGCATTTTGTCCTGCATCGTCGTGGTAGTAAAAAACTCCTCAACGCGATCATTCATTTCATCGTAAATTGATGTGTCGACACCGTGACCAACGAGCACCGAAAACCCGATCTCCTGTACGGCTGCACCGAATTCATCGGCAAAGTTCTGCCGATCTGCTTTGTTGCCGTGCAGATAGCGGCCGATATCGAAAGTCTGAATCTCGTATTCCGTATCGAACTCATCGGATGGGCTCTCCGCAAGACGGTAGGTGTGATTCTTCTCTACCTGGTCATAGCGGATAAAATCCTGGTTGACGGCGTCTATATCGGGATTGGCCATGGTTTCTTCTTGAATTTTCCGTGTGTGACAAGCATAAATCGCCAAGGGGCATATATAAAGAGTACAAACTACGCTGGTAGCTGTGCGAGTCGGTATTTCTGCCTATTCTGTTAGCTGACAGCTATTCTGGAATGAAAGTGATATATAACGGTGGCAAATATGAATGAATCCATCCGACGTCTGTTGAGTGAAATTGCGCGGCTTGAGGATGAACTCGCGACTGTAATCAATGAGCAACAGGAAAAACTGCATTACAGGATAGACGGATCAAAGATTCGTTTTGAAGAAAATCTGCGGCGCATTCACCATGAGCTGAAAACCGGTGTTTTTGCCTGGCTGCGAAAAAGTGAATGGCGCAACATTGTGACAGCGCCATTTATCTATTCGATGATAATACCGTTCGTTGCGCTCGATATTTTCCTCTTTATATATCAAGGTATTTGTTTCCCGCTTTATCGCATACCGAAAGTAAAGCGAGCTGATTACATTGTCATCGACAGACATCATCTTGGTTATCTCAATATTATCGAGAAACTAAATTGTGCATTTTGCGGCTACGCTGATGGGCTGCTGGCATATGCACGACAAATTTTGTCACGCACGGAAATGTACTGGTGTCCGATAAAGCACGCACGCAAAGTGCTGGACCCGCACAGGCGCTATGCGCATTTTCCGGATTATGCGGCTGGTGAAGACTATGCGGCGCAGGTTGTGGCTTTGCGCGAAAGCCTCTCTGCTGAAGAAGAGTAAGACGATACGCAGGAGCGGCAGTCTAAACGATCGAGTATGGCTGTAGTTTCAAGATTTGTACGAGAACGAAGACGCCGCGATTGTCGACAATCGCGGCAAGATGCCGCTCCTACGACTAAGGCAAACGTTTAGCTTAAGGATATATCCGGTATTCGTATCGCGGCACCTGCACATCGTAATGCGGCTGCAAATACGAAACGATATCGATGAGTTCCTCAACCGTCATGTAGCCGTTATACACCGGCATTTTTGATTCGCCGTCATTTGAAACTACGTCTGTCGGATACCCCTTGGCCAGTTTGTGTGACGGGTTAATGATCGCAGTAACCAGTTCGCCGTAAGTCTTGACGCGAGTAACCTTGCCGCCCAGTTCGACAAAGGGTGGATCCGCCAGTGCCAGTGCGGGCAGCTCCTCGTTGGCAATCGTATGGCACTCATGGCAATGCATATAAATGAACGCCATCTTGCCGTTGATGGCATTGCCTTCCGGAAGGCTGAAGCCTTTTTCAGACATTCGATCAGCCTCACAGCCGCCGATCGCCAGGAACGTAACCAGTAGAAATGTAGCCGCTGTTAGGTACTTCATTATTTTTCCCCGAATGAACCAATTTACCGTCGATGTTGTTATCTCATCACGCCGCAGATAGTAGCTGAATCAGGGAAATAACGTATTGGTCGGGTATTTTCCGCAGTGACCGTGGTGTGCGGGAATGCTCTATTTTATTGCCCGATCGGCCAATAAAATAGAGCAAATACAGGATGCTTTTTGGGCTGAAATTGCCTAGCATTGCCGGCCGTTTCGCCTGCTGCCATTAAACTGTGCGGGCGCAAAAAACACTCAATTCTTACCAGTTTTATGGAGACTGATCTTCATGTTGCGCAAATGCATTATTACAGCCGTCGTCGTACTTTCTGCCAATCTGGCTTTCGCACAGGGTGCAGCTCCGGCCGCAGAAGAAGAGGAGGGCCCATGGTCCGGCAAGGCCTCACTCGGTTACCTCAGCACGTCGGGCAATACCGATACCACGACCTACAACACGGCATTCGAAGTGACCTATGCAGTAAACAAATGGTCACATACAGCCAGTGGTTCAGCCAACGGTAACGAAGAAAGCGATCTGCATCTCGCCGAGGCGTACCAGTTGGGCTGGAAAACAGATTACAATTTTACCGAGCACGACTACCTGTTTGGCCTGGTGAACTGGAGAAAGGATCGCTTTGCCGGTGTTACCGAGCAGCTGACCGAATCCATCGGTTATGGTCGCCGCCTGATCAGTACGCCCGTGCATTTGCTGAGCGCTGAGATCGGTGCTGGTTATCGCGATGCCGACCTTAGTGATGACAGCAGCGAAAGTGGTGCAATTATTCGCGGTGGTCTCGATTACACCTGGACCTTCACGGAGAAGTCAGGATTTGATCAGCACATCAGTGTTGAGTCAGGTTCTGATAACACCTACATCGAATCGGTAAGCGCCTTGCGTGCCAGCTTGCTTGGCGACTTCGCTATCGTTCTGTCATACACGGTTCGTCACAATACAGACGTTCCGATTGGCAGTGAAAAAACGGACAAATTGACCGCAATATCGATAGAGCTTGCGTTCTGATCGCTGTTCACAAATTCCATCAAGCGGCAGCGGCTCTCCTAAATATCCGCGCGCAGGTCGGTAGCGGTGTATTTTCGCTATACTGGTGCCGATGATGAAGCTAACAGTAACAATCGCGTTCCTGGCATTGGCTAGCGCTTGCTCAGGCGATAAGAGCGAAGCGGCTGATGAGCCAACCGCCGAATCACAAACAGATACGCGCGTCCAGGATAGTGTGGACTCGCAGACTCCCGCAGAATCTTTGCCCTCCCTTGACGAGATTCTGCCAGAACAATTTGGCGTATTGACCGAGCCCTGGCTCGGTGATCTCGATGGCATGATGGAACGACACGCCGTCAGGGTGCTGGTGGTCAGCGGTGGGCCGCAGTTTTTTTACTTCCAGGGTAAACCGCGTGGACTAATGCTCGAGTTACTGATCGGTTATCAAAAGCACCTGAATAATAAACTGGGTCGCGGTCTGCATGCTGTCGAAATCATCCCGATGCCGGTAAGTCGGGACAGGCTACTACCGGCATTGCTTGCAGGTCAGGCCGACCTCATCGCCGCGGATCTCACCAATACAGAAATTCGTTCAGCAATGGTCGATTTTTCGCGGCCCTTTATTGACGACGTCGACGAAGTACTGGTTTTTGGGCCGGCGTCGCCAGCGGGAGTCGAGTCCGTCGATGACCTTGCCGGCAAATCGGTATATGTCCGTGCATCCTCAAGTTATTTTGAGCACGTTACAGCATTGAATGCGGAATTTGCCGGACGCGGGTTGGCGCCCATTCGAGTCGAGCTGGCAAACGAGTTGTTGCGCACACAGGACATTCTCGAGATGGTGAATGCCGGGCTGGTCAGCGCAACTGTCGTCGATGGCTACAAAGCGAATTATTGGGCCAAGCTTTTTCCGGATATAGAGGTAAGAAACGATCTTGTCGTTAATAGCGGTGGCGACATCGCCTGGGTGTTTCGCAAGGGCAGCCCGCTACTGGCTGAGTCGGTCAACGAGTTTGTTAGCCTTAATCGCCAGGGAACACTACTCGGCAATATTCTGATTGAGCGATATTTGGAAAATATTACCTGGGTACGCAACGCAACCAGCGAAGCCAGTCTCGCGCGATTACGACCGACACTGGAATTATTTCGCGCCGGTGGTGAAGCCGCCAATCTCGATCCCCTGATGCTGGTTGCCCAGGCGTACCAGGAATCGGAACTTGATCACAGCAAGAAGAGTCCTGTTGGCGCGGTAGGCATAATGCAGGTCAAGCCATCAACAGCGGCAGACAAGAATGTTGGCATCGATGATATCAGCAGCCCTGCCGAGAATATTCGCGCAGGCGCGCTCTACATGAGATTCCTGATGGACCGGTATTTTGCCGGTGATGATATGGATGGCGTGCAGCAGTGGTTGTTTGCCCTGGCGGCTTACAACGCCGGGCCCGCGAAAATTCAGCGTCTGCGCAGGCAGGCCGAGGCCGAAGGTCATGATCCAAACCTCTGGATGGAGAATGTTGAACTGGTAGTGGCGCGAAAAGTGGGCCGCGAAACCGTCAATTACGTTCGCAATGTCTTCAAGTACTACGTCGCCTACCGGATGGCCTGGGAAGCAATGGAGTCTCGCAAGTCAATCGGCGAGGTGAAGTCACTCGATCTGACCAAACCTGTCGAGGCCAATCAGTAAGCGACCGCACCACCATCTTCCGCACGTGGGTCCGCGCTGCCCGAGAAAACACCGGTTTCCGGGTCCCGATAGACGGCCATCGCCGATCCTATGGCACCGGTCTTGACAATCGTGTGACCTCTTTTTTCGTAAAGTCTGAGCGAGTCTTTTGACATCACTCCTTCCTCAACCTGTGTGTAGTCAGGCAGCCACTGATGGTGAATCCGACCAGCATCGAGAGCTCTTGCGATATTCATACCGTGGTCGATGACGTTCAGAATGGTTTGCAACGTCGTATTGATAATCGTCTTGCCACCCGGCGTTCCGGTGGCAAACAACGGGACCCCGTTCTTCGTCACAATAGTCGGTGTCATGCTGGAGAGCATTCGTTGCTCCGGCCGAATCTGGTTGGGTTCAGTACCGATCACGCCACGCTCATTGGTTACGCCTGGTTGCGCGTTGAAATCGCCCATCTCGTTGTTCAGCAGGAAGCCCGCACCTTCGACAACGATTTTGGTGCCGTAACCATGCTCCAGTGTGTAAGTCATTGAAACCATGTTGCCGTCTTTGTCCGCGACTGAAAAGTGCGTGGTCTGGTCGCTCTCGTAAATTGCTGCAAATCTTGCGGGGTCACTTTCCGAGGCATGATCCGGGTCGATAGTTGCGCGCTGTTTTTCGGCATGCTCTTTTGAGGTAAGGATTTCGACCGGAATGTATTCATTGAGGTCAGGGTCACCCAGGAAGTTTGCACGATCGGCATAGGCACGACGCATCGCTTCTGTGAGCAGGTGTAGATAAAGACCGGAATTGTGGCCGATTTCTTTAAGGTCAAAACCTTCCAGTATGTTCAGCATTTGCACGATAACGACGCCGCCCGAGCTTGGTGGAGGCATGCTGATAATTTCATGCCCCCGGTACGTGCCACGAATCGGTTCCCGTTCGACTGCCTCATATTTCTCGAGATCTTCGCGAGTAATGATGCCGCCGTTCTTCTTCATGAAGTCCGCGATCAGTCGAGCTGTTTTGCCTTTGTAAAAACCGCCCTTGCCTTTCTCCTGAATGCGCTCGAGGGTCTCGGCCAGATCATCCTGTACCCAGATTTCGCCAGGTTGATAAAATGAGCCGTCTTCGTGCAGAAAGATTTTTCCCGAACTCGGGTACTTGTCCCACGATACCTTGTGATATTTGAATGAGTCATGCAGGTGCCAGCTGATCGGTATGCCATTGCGTGCGAGGTCAATGGCTGGTTGCAACAAGTCTTCCCAGGGCAGTGACCCCAGTCGCTGATGCGCCAACTCAAGACCCGCTACTGTGCCGGGGACACCGACCGCAAGAATGCCGTCATGGTTTGAGTTATCACGAACATTACCGTCTTCATCGAGATACATGGTTTTGGTTGCAGCAAGCGGTGCTTTCTCGCGAAAATCGAATGCGGCTGTCTCGCCGTCGACCCCGTGATAAATGAGGAAGCCGCCGCCGCCGATATTTCCCGCGGTGGGCCAGGTGACGGCCAGCGCAAACGCGGTGGCGACAGCAGCGTCGACTGCATTGCCGCCGAGCTTCAGTATTTCAACGCCGACTTCAGATGCGATCGCAGATGAAGAGGCTACGACACCGTTATTGCCGCGAACAGGATGTCTGCTGGTAGCCTCTGCGGTGATGGCACCAAACAGAACCAGTGTGCTGATTGTTGCGATGAATATAGTACGGAACCTGGACTGCATATTGATTATGTCCTGCGAGAACCTGAAGAAGAGTGTTGCTGTGCGGAAGGGCAACAGATCTAGCATACCTAAAAGGCCGGCAATCGTATCTCAGCAGTTTTACGTATGCGACGATTGCGGGCGAAACTGTTACGCATAGTATAGTGAGCGCATGCCCGACCCTTCCGCAGCCTCTCTGCTACCCGTAATTGTCACTCTGATTGTCGCGCTGACCGCCCGCAACGTACTGGTAGGGTTATTTTCCGGTGTTTTGGTCGGCGTTGCAATGGTAGCTGACGCCTCGCCACTTCTCTTCGTCCCAACCCTGGTGAAGGACTTCATCGTGCCCGAAGTTGCCGACACCTATAACGCCAGCGTCCTCGTGTTACTGGTCTTTATCGGCGGTTTCGTCAAGTTGATTGAATACTCCGGCGGCGGCACTGCATTTGCCCGTACGGCAGTCCGTTGGGTTTCGGGCAAGGCACGCGCGCAGCTTGCGTCCTGGCTTGGCGGTGTCATGATTTTCTTTTCGGATCTCGGCACCCCGTTAATTGTTGGGCCGATTTTTCAGCCACTGATGGATCGCTTGCGAATCTCCCGGCAAAAACTGGCATTCATTCTTGACTCCACATCTTCACCGGTAGCAATCCTGATTCCGTTTATTGGCTGGGGTGTCTTCATTATGAGCGTGATCGCCGATGCGTTTTCGGCGAATAATATTGTCATGTCGGAGTGGGATGCTTTTGTTGCTGCCATTCCGTTTCAGCTTTACGCCTGGCTGGCGATCACGATGGTACCCGCGTTGACGATTTTGCGTTTCGATTACGGAGCGATGGCAATCGCTGAGCAGGAAGCGGCATCGAAACAAGAGGCGTTGCCATTGGTGACTACAATGACCTTTGAAAAGGCCGGTGCGGCAAAGCCAATACTGGTCTGGCTGCCACTATTGGTTCTCGGCGCAACCCTGTTCGGCACACTTGCCCATTTCGGATTTCCATTCAAGCAGGTCGCTGGTACGGATTTTCGGGCGAGCCTCTCTGCCGCCTATTTTCTCGCCGCGGTGGTACTCGTTATTCTGATGGTTAGTATGGGCGTGAAAAAATTACTGGATACCTTTGGCAGTTACATCGAAGGCATGACCGGCATGATGGCGATTGCAGCTACGCTGGTGCTGGCGTGGACGCTGGGCAGTGTCAGCGAGGCATTGGGGACCGGGTCATACGTCGCCGACATTGCACGCGAAGGATTGTCCGGTAGCTTGTTGCCAGCCGTCATATTTCTGCTCGCCGGAATAATATCTTTCGCGACCGGATCGTCCTGGGGCACGATCATAATAATGATGCCGCTTGCGATACCGGCGGCTGAGGCAACCGGTGCAGCACTTTCGGTCGTCATTGGTTCAGTTCTTTCCGGTGGACTTTTCGGTGATCACTCCTCACCAGTGTCGGAAACCACCATTCTTTCATCGACCGGCGCCGGCACGACGCCGATCGAACATTTCAGGACACAATGGCCTTATGCGCTGACTAATGGCGCGATCGCATTTTGTGGGTTCCTGATAGCTGGCTATACGGGAATTTCCTGGATTGCGCTTCTCGCCGTCGCGGCCCAATTGGTAGTTTTATCTGTCATTAAAGCCACTGCTGCCCGATAAACTTGGGCTGTATTTTGTTTGTTGTTGCCGGAACCGGGCATTCGCGGCTAAAGCCGCTCCTACAGATTGGCACGGACTGTAGGAGCGGCTGTCTAAACTATTTTGCCTGGTTCCAGTGCCAAGACTGTCACGAGAGTAAAGACGCCGCGAATGCCCGGTTCCCGGCGGGGAACCGGACTGCTAATCACTGAAAATAAAACTTGCCACGCTCGCGGGATTCCGGCCACAACTGATCCATGCTGTCGGCGTCGTAAACGACACCGTTAATAACTGTCATGCGCACACTCGCGGAATTCTCGATGTTCTCAAGTGGATTCGAATCGAGCACGATCAGGTCGGCCAGTTTGCCAGGCTCAAGCGAACCAAGATGATCATCCATACCGAGATATTCAGCGCCATTAATGGTTGCTGCACGTAACGCATCCCACGGTTCCATGCCGCCATGCGTCATCGCCCAAAGCTCCCAGTGAGCACCGAGGCCCTGCAACTGGCCATGTGCACCAAGGTTGACCAAACCACCGGCGTCGGTAATCTTTTTCAATCCCTGTGCCACCAATTTATGGTTGTAGTCATCCTCAGCCGACATCACGCGTCGACGGGAGCGGGCATCGATTTGCCTTGGCGGGAAAAAGGACTGCAGTTTTTCGTTCTTCCAGACGTCATCGTGTTGGTAAAACCATTTCTCTCCCTCCTGACCGCCGTAGGCAACCAGCAGCGTTGGCGTGTAGCCAGCGCGGGTTTCGGCGAACAGACGCACAACGTCGCCATATATCTGGCCAATGGAAAGGGAGTGCTCAATACCGCTATGACCGTCCAGCAACATGCCCATATTGGCCGGGAAGTCGCCGCCACCTTCAGGAACGACGAGCATATTCTCAGCCGCCGCGGCACGAATAACCCATTGGCGCTGTTCACGGCGAGGTTGCATGTAACTCTTTACACTGAACGCGCCGAGGCTCTTCAGCCGGCGCACATGGGAGAGCGCATCCGCATAACTGTTGATGACCGCCATGTCTGGAATGATTGCGCCATACAATATAAAGCCGGTCGAGAAAACGCGTGGTCCGACCATCGCGCCAGAGTCGATCATCTCGGCCTGGCTGAAAACAGTGTGGGTACTCGCGGATGGATCGTGTGTTGTTGTAACGCCGTAGGCAAGGTTGGCGAAATAACGCCACTCTTTCTGCGGGTTGATATCGAGCACGCCATAGCCAAGGTGCGCATGCACATCGATAAGTCCCGGCATGATCGTTTTGCCGCGGACGTCAAAACGCTCCGCGCCCGCTGGAATAGTTACGTCGCCTGTACGGCCGACTGCAGCAATGCGGTTCTCTTCAATAACGATCGTGCCATCTTCGATTACCTCATCGCCATTCATGGTGATGATTCGTGCACCGGTGAATGCGACCACGCCCTGTGGTTTGCTGCGCGGCACATCAAGCGCGATGTGGTAATCCTGTCTGCCGGATTCTTTTTCGTCATCGCCTTCATCGTCAGCCGATTCGTCCTGCAAACGCTTGATCGCAACCTTAGCCTCGGTCGCCCAGGTATCGAGATCGTTCCAGGCTTTCCACGGCGAAGCATCGTCGACACTGACATCAATTCTTACCTGCGTCGCATTGCGATACTGACTTTCAAGAGCCCTCGTCAACTGACCAAGATCGCCGCTGGTCTCAGCGCTCGTATATTGTCCGTTGTTGTCGATTGAAACAGTCAGGACAAGAATGCCGTCGTCCCCTGCATCCCGCGGTTCGACTTTGGAAACGAGTTCAAACTCATCGACCGGCAGTCGCGTTACGTTATTGGCGAATCCCCAGCTAAGACTCTTTCCATCAGCGCTCCAGTTGACCCATTCGCCGCCGTCCTGGCTGAGCTGCTGGAACGCGAGCGTTGCACTGTTGGGATCGAAATCAACAGCTTCACCAGTCCGCGGTAACACCGTTACATACGCATTATGTTGCTCGGTAAAAGCAACCATCGATTCGTCAGGGCTGACTATCGCTTCCTGCGCGTAGCGAAATTGCAGGTGGATTTTCTTGTCGGTTCCATCCAGCTTGACCGACGCCAGGGCCGTTTTGGCCGGTGTGCGTTCACCGCGTTCACCGCCGCCGCCCTCGTCGTCAAAATACCAGATGCGCTGGCCGTCGGCCGAGAACATCGGACGCGTGATGCGCCGCTGTGAGCCGCGGTTTGCGGTTGATATCACGACGCTGGGTTGTCCGCGGCCATTTGCATTTAACAAAAGGATGTCATGCCGTTGCTCACTACCCAGGTCCTCACCACGCAAATTAGCGCCGCTACCCGCGACAACGATTATCTTTTCGCCGTCGGGCGAAAAGGCCGGGTTTACGAGTTGTGTAGCTGTGGCATAGAGCGTATCGACCGAACCCGGCCTGCTGCGGCGCCAGCTCACGGTGTGTAGTACGCCACCCGCATCGTCACTCCAGCTTGTAAAGGCGAGTGTGTCACCATCCGCTGAAAATGCCGGAGCGAACTCGAGCGCATCGAGATCTGTCACTCGTTGCGGTGTGCCATCAGGCAAACTCTGCCAATACAGGTGTCCGAGTGCGGTGAAAACCAGCGACTGACCATCAGGGCTGATGACCGGCCAGCGAATAAGTTTTGCAGTTACTGTGTCAGGCGCCGGGTTTCGTTTTGAACGCAAGGGTTCGTGATAGCGCAGGGCCACGTTCGCAGTGAACGGGATTGTGGATACATCGCTGCCATCTATTGGCACCTGCATGATCTTGCCACCAGCCCAGACAATCAGGCTGGTGCTATCCGGAGTCCAGTCGTAGTTTGGATAGATATGGTGAGTGCCGAATGCCTCAAGCTGATCCCGGTCGAGCCCATCCCATAACTGTTTTTCGGCACCATCCTGGAGATTGTGCAGCCAGAGTGTGGAGGCGGCTCCTACGCGGCGAACAAATGCAATGGTTTTGCCATCCGGGCTGAGGACCGGGCTGGCTGAACTGCCATTGCCTGCACTGACGGGTCGTTTTTCACCCGTCTTGCGATCGTAGCGGTTAACCGACCAGATAGCTTCGTATGGACTGCGGCCGTAACTGAACGGATCGGCAGCGCCGAAGTAAATGTAACGGTCGTCGTTGCTGGCAGAAAAAGAATCGACCTCGGCACCATCGGCGACTAGTTTGACGCCGCTACCGCCATCTTTGTGGAACATCCAGAGCTCCGATATGCCAATAGAGCTCGTGTCTGTCACACGTTTGCGAGCGAGGATCCACTCACCATCCGGGGTCCAGTTTGCCCCGCCGAAGGCGGTTTTGTTGTCGTCATTAATTGCTTTGAATTCGGACAGTGACTCGCCGTCGAAATCTGCAACCCAGATCGAAAAAATACCGTCGCGATCAGATGTGAACAGAATCTGCGTGCCATCCGGATTGAAGCGTGGCTGGAAATCGTATGCGGCACCTTCTGTCAGGCGGATCGCATCACCCCCTGTAATTGGCAGCAGGTAGAGATCGCCGAGAAGATCGAAAATAATCTGCGAACCCTCAGGATGAACGTCGAGATTCATCCAGGTGCCCTCACTCGTCGAAAACTCAAGCGTTGCGGTCGGCGGACCAAGTGGCGCATTGACGTCCCATTTACCGCTTCGGTCGATTATGTCGTCAGCTATTGCAGTAGTGACGGTGATCAGGAACGTCGAAAAGGTCAGAATCAGATTTCGCGCTTTCACGGATTTCTCCATTGTTCGGATTTTGCGGAGTGTATAGCTTTAGCAAGGTGGATACAGCACCGGTTGGCTTTTCTTCGAGACCAAACCATGGAAAAAGTTTCGGCGCATAACTGAATCAGGCAGTATGTGTTGTGCATCAGTTGCGGTAAACGCAATCCGACTCCAGGGGGATAATATGAACAGAAGATCGTTTTTCGAAATGATGGGTGTAGCGTCAGTTGCGCTCGGTTTGTCAAAAGCGGCAAGCGCACAGGCGGGCTCCGGCGCGGAAGCGCGCCTGAAAGAATTGGGAATTGTGCTACCCGAACCGGGTAGCGCGCTGGCGGTCTACGTACCGTTCCGGCGCAGTGGCAACCAGGTTTTCATAGCCGGAAACATTCCGCCATTCGACGCGGATATTCCGACGCAAGGAAAAGTCGGCGCAGACCTGACCACAGAACAGGGTTATGCGGCAGCAAGGCTTGCTGGTATTCGGGTGCTGGCACAGCTCAAGGTTGCCTGCGATGGTGACCTCGGGCGCGTCATCAAGGCGCTGCAGATTCGTGGTTTCGTCAACTGCACTGCTGACTTTACCGCGCAATCGAGTGTCGTCAATGGCGTATCAGAATTATTTAAGGAGGTCTTCGGCGACGCCGGACTCGCAGCGCGGGCGGCGCTGGGCACCAACGCTTTACCAGGGAACGCCGCGGTTGAAATAGAGTCAATATGGGAAATTCGCGTGTGAAAAGGACAGCTGTGATGAAAAGAATAGCGATCGTGATGCTCAGCATGCTGGGTACGGCTTGTGCCACGAATTACGCAGCATCCTGGCCTTTCGTGGCGACACCGGTTACACAGTTGAGCGAACCCTGGGCAATGACCTTTATGCCTGATGGGCGCATGCTGATAACAGAAAAACCCGGCCGCCTGCTTATTGTCACGCAAGGTGGAGAGCAATCTGCCCCCGTCGCGGGCGTGCCGGACGTAGATTATGGTGGTCAGGGCGGTCTCGGCGATGTCATTTTACATCCGGAATTCGCAACGAACCATGTTATCTATCTTAGTTATGTCGAAGCTGGTGATGATGATACTCGCGGCGCGGCAGTCGTAAGTGGTGTACTCACACTGGACAGTACAGGTGGCGGTGCACTAAGTGACATGGAAGTAATCTGGCGGCAAGACAAGAAAGTTACCGGCCGTGGTCACTACGGTCATCGCATGGCGTTTTCTGCTGACGGCTATCTGTTTATTTCGTCCGGTGACCGGCAGAAGTTTGATCCGGCACAGGATATGCAGCAGAACCTGGGCAAGATTGTTCGCTTGTACGATGATGGCTCTGTACCTGATGACAATCCGTTTGCTGATCAGGGTGGAGTTACCGCACAGATCTGGACATTGGGACATCGCAATCCTTTGGGCCTTGCCTTCGATCCGCAGGGTCGTTTGTGGAACCAGGAAATGGGACCGCGCCACGGTGACGAACTGAATCTCAGCGTCAAAGGCGAAAACTACGGTTACCCGATCGTCTCCAATGGTGACCATTACAGCGGCGAGGAAATACCCGATCACGATACCCGGCCGGAGTTCGAGGCGCCAAAAGTATATTGGGTGCCGGCGATTTCACCAGCCGGATTGATGTTTTACAGCGGCGACCTGTTTCCAGACTGGAAAGGCAATGCTTTTCTCGGTGGACTGTCATCACGCGCATTAATTCGGGTCGAGTTCGATGGCGACACTGCGCGGGAGGCGGAGCGTTTCGAAATGGGTGAGCGTATCCGCGAGGAAGAGCAGGGCCCGGACGGTGCAATCTGGATCATCGAAGATGAGGAGGACGGCAGCGGCGGCAGGTTGCTTAAGCTGACGCCCAAACCGCAATGAGCAGCAGAAGCGGTCAGTGCAATTGCGGGGCAGTTCGCTTCGACGCCGATGATGTGGAGCTGGAATACGGTGCCTGCCACTGTCGCATGTGTCAACGTTGGTCCGGCGGTATATTTCTTGCGACGTCAGTAGGCAAAGTCAGGTTTACGGGCGAGGAAAATCTCAGGAGATTCAAAACATCGGACTGGGCGGAGCGCGGATTTTGTGATATTTGCGGAGCAAGCCTGTTTTATCACTTGCTTAAACTTGACAAGTACGAAATGTGCGTCGGTGCCTTCGATGACGTAGACGATTTTGTCCTCACGAGTGAGATCTTTATAGATCGCAAGCCGGAGGGGTACGCAATTGCTGGTGAGCATCCGCGCCTGACCGAGGCAGATACGATCGCCAAATACAGCGAATACACGAACTAACGTCGGCGGGGCGAAAGTGGCAAAGGTCACAAAACAACGTGAACCCGAAAGCTGGATCAATCGTATTGAGTTGACGATTGCGCTGGTGCTGCAGGCCGGCATCCTCATTATTACAGTAAGCGCCCTGGTTGAACGTCAGTGGCTGGGTGCTTTTTCCGGGTCGATAGTTCTGTTGCTGACATTCGCGCCTGCCCTCATCAAGCGCCACCTGCGCGTGCCGCTGCCGGTTGAACTTACGTTACTCACCAGTGTGTTCCTTTATGCCAGCTTTGCGCTGGGCGAAGTGCGTGACTTCTATGAAAAAATCTGGTGGTGGGACCTGGCGCTGCATGGTGTGGCGGCACTGACCATCGGTATCATCGGTTTCTTAAGTATTTACGTTTTTTACATGACGCAACGCGTTCAGATAGCGGCGGGCTGGATCGCGACGATTACTTTCGCACTGGCGGTGTCCCTCGGCACTATCTGGGAAATTTTCGAATTCCTGATGGACTGGAATTTTGGATTGAATATGCAGAAATCAGGCCTTGTGGACACCATGACCGACCTGATGATTAATGCTGCCGGTGCCGCTATTGCAGCTGTAATCGGCTATTTTTACGTGCGTGGCAACGATGGTTTATACGGCCGCCGAGTTATCCGGGCGGTTATTGATCGACAGGCGAAGACCTGAAACTCAATGGTTTTCAATAACAAGTACAAGAACGGAATACACATGAATAGATTAATTGCAGTTATTTCGGCGGTGTTATTACTGACTTCGCTATCATCCGCACAGGAAATTACCGAACCGGAAGCGCGGGAAATCCGCCATGCCCTCGTTGCCGATGTAACCGCGGCGCGTATCGAAAAGGACATCAGAAAACTGGTTAATTTCGGTACGCGACACACGCTGTCCGAAACAGAGTCGGACACGCGGGGCATTGGCGCGGCACGCCGCTGGGTCGCGGACGAATTCAACGATATTTCCGCAGGATGCGCGACTGTCTCGAAGTCATCACCGTGAGCGACATAATTTCCGGTGAAAACAGAATTCCTGAGCCGACAGAAGTGCTCAGCGTGGTTGCGATTCAGTGGGGCACGCTTGATCCGGAACGCATGGAGTTGATGGCGGGCGACATCGATTCACGCGTGAGCGAGTAATCGGCTATTTTTACGTGCGTGGCAACGATGGTTTATACGGGCGCCGAGTTATCCGGGCGGTTATTGATCGACAGGCGAAGACCTGAAACTCAATGGTTTCCAATAACAAGTACAAGAACGGAATACACATGAATAGATTAATTGCAGTTATTTCGGCGGTGTTATTACTGACTTCGCTATCATCCGCACAGGAAATTACCGAACCGGAAGCACGGGAAATTCGCCATGCCCTCGTTGCCGATGTAACCGCCGCACGTATCGAAAAGGACATCAGAAAACTGGTTAATTTTGGTACGCGACACACGCTGTCAGATACTGAGTCGGATACGCGTGGGCATTGGCGCCGCACGCCGCTGGGTCGCGGAAGAATTTAACAATATTTCCAGGGATTGCGGTGATTGTCTCGAAGTCATCACAGTCAGCGACATAATTTCCGGTGAAAACAGAATTCCTGAGCCGACAGAAGTACTCAGCGTGGTTGCGATTCAGTGGGGCACGCTTGATCCGGAACGTATGGTGTTGATGGCGGGCGACATCGATTCACGCGTGAGCGATCCGATGAACAGTACTTCAGACTCGCCCGGCGCCAACGACAACGCGAGCGGCCTTGCAGGAACACTGGAAGCAGCGCGTGTGTTGTCTAAACACCAGTTTGCCGGCACGATTGTTTATGCAGCGCTGTCCGGAGAAGAGCAGGGCCTCTTCGGCGGTAAGATCCTGGTTGAACACGCATTAAAAGAAGGTTGGCGAATTAAGGCAGTTCTGAATAATGACATGATCGGAAATATTTCCGGCATCGATGGCGTTACCGATAACAGCACCGCGAGGGTCTTCTCCGAAGGTACGCGCGATGTTGAAACAGAAGAAGAAGCGCGCATACGACGCTTCAGTGGCGGTGAAGTGGATTCGCCATCCCGCAATGTCGCACGCTATGTGGATCGCATGGCAGATGAGTTCATTCCCAACCTCGACGTCATGATGATTTATCGTCTGGATCGTTTTGGTCGCGGTGGGCACCATCGCCCGTTCAATGCGAGAGGAATACCGGGCGTACGCATCATGGAAACGCATGAGCAATACCAGCGTCAGCACCAGGATCTCAGAATTGAGGATGGCATTGCCTACGGTGACGTTATAGAAGGTGTCAATTTCGACTATGCGGCAAAATTAACTGCATTGAATGTAGTCAGTCTTGCAGGCATGGCGTCAGCACCACCGTTTCCGGCAAATGTCATTATCGAGGGAGCGGTGCAGCCAAGCACGAAGTTAAGCTGGACTGTACCGACCGGAACGGCAGCAGAAAACCTCGCCGGGTACAAAGTTTACTGGCGGCTGACGACTGAGGCGCAATGGACATTCAGTCGCTTTGTCGGGTTGGTCGATACCTACACGCTGGAAAACGTGGTTATCGATAATTATCTTTTTGGTGTTGCCAGCATCTCTGTGGATGGTTATGAATCACCGGTCGTGTTTCCCGGGCCGACCGGTTCATTTGGCGAGTGATTCATCCGGAATTGCCTGGTCTGGCTGAGGGCGGTCCTATATAAGCAGGCGGCCAATCGCAGCAAGATGCCGCTACAACGACAAAATGCAGGCCATCATTTTTCTCATGTCCTGCACCCCCGTTTTCTGCCATTGTGTGGACGTTATGGCTATTGAACGAAAACCGCGGAGCAAGTTCATGAAAACGCGTTCGACCATCTTCTTCGCCATATTGACCTGGTCTTTACTGGCAGTGGCACAAACAGCAGAAATCAGTGCTGACCCCAACCGCATGGAGCAGCGCATCAAGGCCTTGTCTGCATTTGGTATGGATGCCTCCGGTGCCACAACTCGTGTCGCCTTTAGCGAGGCCGATCTCGCCGGGCGAAAATATATTATGGGCCTGATGCGCGAAGCCGGACTCACTGTACGTGTGGATACGGCTGGCAATATCATCGGGCGGCGCGAGGGCCGCGACGAGAGCCTGCCGCCGATTATGTTTGGCTCGCATATCGACTCCGTACCGGGTGGTGGCATCTATGACGGCGATGTGGGCGTGATTGGCGCGATCGAAGTCGCGCAGTTGTTACACGAGCGCGGCATCGAAACTCAGCATCCTCTGGAAATAGTCAGCTTCACTGATGAGGAGGGCGGTCTGACCGGTAGTCGGGCGATGATCGGTGAACTCACGGATAGCGCACTTGAAGTCATGACACACAGTGGTTTGACGGTCAGGGAGGGTATCTTCGTCGTAGGCGGCGACCCTAATCGTCTCGAGCTCGCAGTGCGTAAGCCAGGCAGCATTGCTGCCTTCGTCGAGCTGCATATAGAGCAGGGTGGAATTCTCGATGAAGAAAACATCAACATTGGTGTCGTGGAGGGAATTGTCGGCATCCGCTGGTGGGATGTAACGATTGATGGTTTTGCCAATCACGCCGGCACAACGCCGATGAACAAACGCTGGGATGCGATGGTCACTGCCGCTGAACTCACGCTGGCAATTAATCGTATCGCCACAGATTTACCCGGGCGTCAGGTGGCGACGGTTGGAAGAATTCGTGCGCTGCCGGGCGCACCCAACGTTATTCCTGGTGAAGTTGTGCTGAGTCTTGAGATTCGCGATCTGGAGGCACAAAAAATGCAGCAGGTCTTTGACCTGATCAAAGCTGAGGCGAACCGTATCGGAGACACACGCTTTACACCGATTCGCTTTGCCGAGATTGATGTCGCGGCACCACCGGCGCCAACGGACCTGCAGATGCGGCGCATAATCGCTGCAGCAGCAGACGATCTTGGCTTGTCCTCCAGGTTGATGCCGAGCGGCGCTGGCCATGATGCCCAGGATATGACCCACATTGCCCCGACAGGAATGATATTCGTGCCGAGCGTAAAAGGCATCAGCCATTCGCCAAAGGAATTTACGACGGCACTGGATATGGCCAATGGCGCCAGTGTTTTGCTCAAGACTGTGCTGGCCATCGATGGTGGTGCGCTGGAATAGAGCGTTGGCGGCGTCCTTTTACTTCTCCGACAAGCAGCCACAGAAAAAGTTATGATGCCCCGGCGCTGGCCAGAAAATAATAATTATGACAACTCCTAAATCCCCATCTGCTAAGCCCCCGTCTCTTACAGATGCTCTGATCCCGATCGCGGCACTGGTCGTAATGCTGTCGCTGTCTGTTTTTATATTTGGATCTGATTCTTCGTCCGGACCGAACCAGATCGTGTTGACCATGGCGGCAGCCATTGCATCGATTGTCGCGATCAGGAATGGATATAAGTGGGCGTCTCTGCAAAGAGCAATTGTTGACGGTATCAGCACCGCAATGATCGCGATACTTATTCTTCTATCTGTTGGCGCATTGATCGGCACCTGGCTCATGGCCGGCACGGTACCGTCACTGATCTATTACGGCCTGGAGCTTCTCGATCCAAGCTGGTTCTTTGCTGCAACCTGCCTGATTTGTGCTATTGCCGCACTGGCAACCGGCAGTTCCTGGACCGTCGCCGGTACATTAGGTGTTGCGCTGATCGGTGTTGCATTAGGACTCGGGCAGTCGCCCGCGATTGCGGCCGGTGCGGTCATTTCCGGTGCCTATTTCGGTGACAAGATGTCACCGCTATCCGACACTACTAACCTGGCGCCTGCAGTTGTGGAGACCGATATATTTTCCCACATTCGCCACATGGCCTGGACCACGGGACCTTCATTCACAATTGCGCTGTTCCTGTTCGCGATTGTTGGCTTCGGAGGAGACTCCACGGCGGACAGCTCCTCATTAGAGCAATTGATGCTTACACTCGATGAAAACTTCGGAATTTCGATTTTTGCACTGTCACCGCTGGCCGTCGTTTTTTATCTTGCTTACAAAAAGACACCGCCTTTGCCGACAATACTCTTCGGCGCCTTGCTTGGTGGCGTACTTGCCGTAATTCTGCAGCCAGAGGGTGTACTCAAATTTGCTGATTCGCCGGAGCTCTCACGTTCCATGGCTATGGCCAAAGGCGTCTGGCTGGCAATGTCGGATGGTTACGTATCAAGTACCGGGGTTGCGGCTGTTGATGACCTCCTGACTCGCGGCGGAATGAGCAGCATGCTGGTCACAATATGGTTGATCATAACGGCCCTGTCATTCGGCGCCATTCTCGAACACACGGGTATGCTGCAGCGCCTCGTCGATGGCGCATTAAAACGTGCCAAGACAACTGGTTCCCTGGTAGCAACAGTCGTCATGAGTTGTATCGGAATTAACATCGTCGCTGCCGATCAGTACATTGCCATTGTGTTACCGGGAAAAATGTATCGCGCGGAATTCAAGAAACGCGGTCTTGCTGCAAAAAACCTGTCACGGGTCATAGAAGACTCAGGCACCCTGACTTCGCCGCTGGTGCCATGGAACACCTGTGGCGCATACATGGCCGCAACATTGGGCGTTGCAACATTCGCCTATCTGCCTTTCGTATTTTTTAACCTTATTAATCCAGTCGTGTCTATGATTTATGGATTCACAGGATTCACGATGGTTAAGATCGACGAGTCCGCAGAGGCAGCGACCGCGTAAACCGCTCATTCGAAGAGTCTTAATTTCTTGTTGTTACGCCTGCTGCAAAATTGTTTCCTCAATACCTGGCGACTGTTGCCGTTTCTTTTGCTGTCCGGCGCAGCGTTTGCCAGTGGCGGCGTAATTCTCAAAGGCGATGTGTGCACCATTGAGGTTGGTTTCTACGAGGCACGATTTACCGCATACCAGCCGCAGACAAGCGGTAATGAGGAGTTTTGCGAAGACCTGCCTGATACGGGCGAGTCTATTTTTGTTCTCGATTATCTGCACGCCAGCATGCGTGAAGTGCCAGTAAGCTTTCGCATCATCAGGGATACCACCGGTCTCGGTCGTTTTGTGCAGCACGATGATATCCTGGCGCTTGAAGACATCGACGCACTCACCGTTTTTTATCAACCGCCGGTCATCGAACCCGGTGCATCATTTCGTATAGAGCACGTGTTCGCAGAAAAAGGTGAATACGTCGGTATCGTGACAGCGGGTCACCCAACCAATGACACACTATATAGTGCAGTCTTCCCGTTTACCGTGGGGGCCTTCAATTTCCCGTACTGGACGCTTGCCATTGTATTTGGTGCGATTTTCATTGTCCTGATACGTCAGGCGTTTGTCGCGAAGTCCGGAGAACGAGCACAAGAGACGTGAAGTCATTCCTGAAAAAGCACGGTATTTGGATGCTAACGTTGTTGGTGGCTTTGCTGGCCTTTCCACCGCAGTGGTACCCGGACCCGGTGCGCGTGAAGCTTACTGAGTGGTTCGGTGCTGCCAGCTACAGGCCGTTGCCGGCGTCGACTGAAGCACAATCAATAGAGCCAGAGTTATTCTGCCCGCCAGATCCTTCCGGTTGGCGCGATAAGCAAAAAATTGAAGGAGTACAGATATCGGCCTCCGCACCGTGTGTTGCCGATAATCCATACGCGGTCGCTGCATTTGTAAAAGGCACAAACAACGTATCTGAAGACACGCTCCTAAGGAGTGGACTGACGGCAGATGCCGTCGTGAAAGGTCGCGACCTGGATGGCGACGGTGACCCGGATGAAATTCATATCCGACTCGAGGTTGCCGAATTAAACGGTGGCTCTTCGATCACGCGTGAACCGGTAACGAGTTTCGACATTGCGCCGGGCGTTAGTCCAGGGATGTGGGTTTTCACACCAAAATTCGTCGGCATGGCAGTCGAAAATTTTGCGTCAAATGTTGCACGCTATTCGCTCCGGTTGCCATCGCCAGCAATACGGATAGAGCAGGGTGACCAGGTCTACGTCACGCTGGAAAACAGTCACTACATGCCGCATACGCTGCATCTGCATGGCGCTGATCACGGTTTTACGGATGTGTCGGGAGAAGGGAACGACGGTGTCCCAATAACCAGTGAAATGCCGGTGCTGCCGGGTGATGCGCGTACCTATGAGTTGTCACCGCGACAGACAGGGACGATGTTTTACCACTGCCACGTGCAGCCACATGTACATGTCCAGATGGGCCTGCAGGGGTTGTTCATTATCGAGGAAAACCGGCCGAACAACACTTTGCAGACAATGAACATTGGTGCCGGTCTCGTACGGGCGCCATCCGCAGCGTCGCTTGAATCCTATGACAGGGAATATGACCTGCACTATCTCGATCTCGACAAAGAACTCAGTGAACGCATTCAAAAATACAATGATCCGCGGCTGATCACGCAATCGAT
>PVMK01165393.1_pt1 | contig 22502 bp, 16 predicted proteins | sample 1853481 | NCBI WGS metagenome assembly PVMK01 (sample SAMN08533507, study PRJNA380276) | Marine sediment metagenome, whole genome shotgun sequencing project. | reverse complement strand
TGGCCCAGGGCAGTGTGTATGCGCTGATCGCCACCGGATATACCATGGTCTACGGCGTGTTGCGCATGATCAACTTCGCCCACGGTGAGGTCTTCATGAGCGGACCCTATACGGCCTATTACGTGGCCGCCTGGTTTTACCGCACTGACTTTCTGGATGCCCAGCCCATTATCAGTCTGGGGGTCATCTTCATCGTGTCCATGGCCGTATCCGTTACGATTGCCTTTTTTCTGGAACGGATTGCCTACCGGCCCCTCAGAGGCGCACCGCGGCTGATCCCGCTGATCACCGCCATCGGGGCCTCTTTTTTTCTGCAGTACCTGTTTCGAGGGCTTTACGGTTCCAGCTTCCAGGCCTACCCGGACATCGCGATGCTGGAAGGCCATTGGGTTATTGCCGGCATCCGGATTCTCAACGTTCAGGCCGTGGTCATCGTGGCCGCCGTCGTGCTGATGCTCGCCCTGGACTCTTTTGTCATGCGCACCCGCATCGGCAAGGCCATCCGGTCCGTCTCCGAGGACAAGGAAGCCTCTGCCCTGATGGGAATCGACGTGGACAAAATGATTTCCATGACCTTTGTTGTCGGGGGCGCCGCCGCCGGAGCAGCCGGGGTGCTGTACGCCATTATGTTCAAACAGGTGCATTTTTTCATGGGCTTCATCCCCGGCATCAAGGCCTTTACCGCCGCGGTTCTGGGCGGCATCGGCAACATCCCGGGCGCGATGCTGGGCGGCATCTTCCTCGGACTGGTCGAATCCGTCGGCCCCAGCCTGTTTCTCGACGGTCTGGGGATCGTGGCACCTTATCAGCTCAAGGACGCCATTGCCTTTTCGATGCTGGTATTGGTGCTGATTTTCCGCCCGACCGGAATTCTGGGAGAACGACTGGCTATTAAGAAAGCTTAGTAACTAATATTATGTCAGAAAGGACGTTTTTGGCAAAATGAATCAGGATCAATCTCCCTGGCGATCTGCGTTAAATATCGGGCTGATCGGTGCCTTGGTTGTGGTTTTGCTCGCTTTGATCGGCATGGTCCAGACCTTTAGCAAGCGCGATATTATTTACCAAATCGTTACCATGGGCAACATCCTGCTGTTGCTCACCGCGGTATTTTTCAGTTACCTGTCGGCTAAAAAAACCGGCCGTGAGCGGCGCCCAATGGTCTTCGGCACGGCCGTCCTCACCGGCGTAATGACGGCGGCGGGCCTCGCCCTGCTGGTTTCCATCGGCAAACTCATCAATCTGCGAATGGTTTTTATCAATGCCTCACCGGCACTTTATCAGATATTGACCTTTTACTACGGCCCCAAGCTCGGAATCCCTTTGCTGCTGCTGAGCGGTGCCCTATCCGGCTTTTTTGCCGGCCTGCTCTATCTGGCCCCGCCGCTGGTTCGCAAAATTTTAATCACAGCCCTCGGCACCGTGGCCATGACCGGGGTACTGCAGGACATGCTGCGGCCGGTCATCTACATCTGGGGCCCGCTGGCCAAGATCAACCCGTTGCTGTTCGCGGCCAATGGTTTGACCCTCAAAGGGGCAGTGGGATTGTTTGTTTTGGTCGCGGTTCTTGTATATGCGTGGGGCCGCAAGGGTAGCGCCGTTAAAGCCAGGTTGGCAGGGCTGCCCGCCGGTCAGCAACGCACCCTCAAACTCGTCAGCGGGCTGCTTATCGTGTTTGTCCTTCTGATTTTGCCAAAAATAGTGGGACTGTTCCTCAGTGAGGTATTGACCATTGTCGGCCTCTACGTGCTTCTGGGGTTGGGCCTCAATATCGTGGTGGGTTATGCCGGCATGCTGGACCTCGGCTATGTGGCCTTTTTCGCCGTGGGTTCTTACGTCGTCGCTATTCTAACCTCCCCTGAACTGGGGTTCTTTCATTTGGGATTCTGGAGTGCCCTGCCTTTTGTGCTTGCTGCGGGCATTCTGGCCGGGGTATTGTTGGGGGTTCCGGTGCTTAAAATGCGCGGTGATTACCTGGCGATTGCCACCCTGGGGTTTGGTGAAATCATTCGGATACTCGTTCTCTCTGACTGGCTGCGGCCGTGGCTCGGCGGCGCCCAGGGCATCGGCCAAATTCCCAATATCAGCCTGGCCGGCCACAGCTTTTCCTCGCCGCAACAAATCTACTATTTCATTCTGGCCGGCTGTCTGCTGGTTGGATTTATTTCATGGCGCCTGCGGGACTCGCGTCTGGGAAGAGCCTGGATGGCCGTGCGTGAGGATGAGGACGTGGCCCAGGCCATGGGCATCAATCTGGTGGCCACCAAACTGATGGCCTTTGCCACCGGCGCCGGTTTTTCGGCTCTGAGCGGCGCTATTTTCGTCAGCAAAATCGGCTCGGTCTATCCCCATAGCTTCAATGTCATCGTTTCCATCAACATTATCTGTTTGATCATCGTCGGCGGCATGGGCAGCATCCCCGGCGTCGTTGTGGGGGCCTTTGCACTGGTCGGTTTACCCGAGCTGCTGCGCGAATTTGCCGAGTACCGGTTGCTGGTCTACGGTGCGGCCCTGGTGGCCATGATGCTGCTCAAACCCGAAGGCCTGTGGCCGGATGTCAAGCGCAAGCGCGAGCTGCACGTCGCAGAAGTTGAAAACGAATCGGAGGCGGTCGAAGCCGCCACGGCCCGCAGTTAGGAGGAAAATATGGCAATTCTGACAACCCAAAGACTCACCAAACAGTTCGGCGGTCTGGTTGCCATTGACAATCTGGATTTAACCGTCAACGAAAGCAGCATTCACAGTGTCATCGGGCCCAACGGGGCCGGCAAGACGACCCTGTTCAATTGCATCACGGGATTTTACAAACCCGAGTTCGGGAAAATCGATCTGATGGGTCATGCACTGGTGGGATTGCTGCCCGATCAGATTGTGCGTTTAGGAATCGCGCGCACCTACCAGAACATCCGCCTGTTTCCGGCCCTGACTGCGATGGAAAACATTTGGTGGGCCTGCATACCCATCTCAAGGCGCGTTTTCTGGGGATCGTCTTCGGAACCCCCAACACCCGCAAAGAAGAGCAGAAAGCAGATGAAGAAAGCAGCCGCCTGCTGCGATTCGTTAATCTCGCAGGCCGCGGTGAACGGCTGGCCATGAATTTGCCCTACGGCGAACAGCGGCGGTTGGAAATTGCCCGCGCGCTGGCCACCCGCCCGCAAATTTTGTTGCTGGATGAACCGGCCGCCGGTATGAACCCCAGCGAGACCCAGGAAATGATGGACTTTATTCAGCACCTGCGGGATGAACTCGGCATCACCATCATTTTAATCGAACATCAGATGAAAGTCGTCATGGGCATTTCCGAGACTGTCACCGTCCTGGACTACGGTGAAAAAATCGCCGAGGGCACCCCGGCTGAAATTCAAAAGAACCCGAAAGTGATCGAGGCCTATTTAGGAAGGGGAGCGGAAGCCGCCGATGCCGCCGCTTAGTTCGAGGAATCAGGAGGAAGTCTGCCATGCCAATGCTTGAAGTTGAGGGAATACACACCTATTACGGAAACATCCAGGCCCTCAGAGACGTTTCGGTAAGCGTCGAAGAAGGCGAGATTGTGACCATCATCGGCGCCAACGGTGCGGGCAAAAGTACCATGCTCAAAACCACCAGCGGTCTGTTAAAGCCCCGCAAAGGATCGATCCGCTTAAATAATGAGGATCTCACCCGACTCAAGCCCCATCAAATCGTCGAGAAAGGCGTGGTCCAGGTCCCCGAGGGCCGCCGTATTTTCGGGACGCTGACGGTCATGGAAAACCTGGACATGGGCGCCTTCATCTGCAATGACAGTCAAAAGATCAAAGAGAACCTGGAGCGCGTGGTGGAACTTTTCCCGCGGCTCAAAGAGCGCGGCAAACAGGTGGCCGGCACTCTAAGCGGCGGCGAACAGCAGATGCTGGCCATGGGCCGCGCGCTGATGGCCAATCCCAAGATGCTTTTATTGGATGAACCGTCCATGGGACTGGCGCCGGTGCTGGTCGACGACATCTTTGATACCATTCGCCAGCTGCATGCTGAGGGAACCACTATTTTGCTGGTCGAACAAAACGCCCGGTTAGCGCTGCAAGTCGCCAGCCGCGGCTATGTGCTGCAATCGGGTTCGGTCGTGCTCAGCGATTCCTGCGAAAACCTGGCGAAAAACGAAATGGTCCGCCAGGCATATCTGGGAGAATAAAAGAGATTTTGGATTGCGGATTTCAGATTTTGGAATTTCACTAAAGCATGTAACTCAACCCTAATTTCAACTAATACCCACTTCCCTTGAACATCCTCCATCCTTTTACTTTGAAATGTTGGGCTATCTTCCCTGTAAGATCCACTCTCTTATCAACGATTCATTTTTCTAAATTCTTCATATCGAACTAAATTTCAAATTTCTAATACCCAATACCGAATATCCACTAGCCACCATATCGTGACAACAGGGGCGGCATGCATTAAATTTACACAGAGCGCATCGCACCGATTTCCTTAATATTTTTTATAATTCAAATGAATTATGTATAAAAAACATGAGCGCTACCGACACCATTATCAAAGAAGCCATTGATCTGGCAGAAGCCTGGCAAAACCGGGCCAATGATTTAATGCACCCGCAGGAAAAAAAACGGTACAAACAACTGGCCCGCCTGTTGGCAAATCCAAAAGATAAAATTCTGCTCACCAAACTGATCGATCAAAGTTTTCGATCCGCCAACCCGCGTCGCGTCGCCGACCAAATTCGTTACCTGCTTGGCGAATATGGCATCCCACATTTTTTTTCATCCTTTGAAAAGTTGCTCATGCATCTTTTTAAAAGCGTGGCACAGTATCTTCCTGATTTCACAGTTCCAAAAATAATCACAAAAATGCGTATGGACAGCAGCCATGCCGTCATCCCCGGTGAGACCGATGCCTTTCAGATATATTTGCAAAAAAGAAAAAGGCAGGGGGTGCGCGTCAACATCAACCACCTGGGAGAAGCGGTTTTGGGAGAAGAAGAAGCCCGGACGCAGCTTCATCAATACCTGCGTGATTTGAAAAACCCGAACATTGAATATATCTCGATCAAAATATCAACGATATTCTCCCAGATTCTTCCCCTGGCATTCGACCATTCGGTGAACATCATCAGCGAGCGTCTCGCCGAACTTTACCGCACGGCCACTACGCATTATTTCACAAGAGCAGACGGCAGCCGGGTGCCCAAATTTGTTAACCTTGACATGGAATCCTACCGGGACCTGGTGATAACAGCCGCCGCCTTTATGCAAACCCTGGACCGGTCGGAGTTTAAACATTTTTCCGCCGGAATGGCTCTGCAGGCTTATCTACCGGATTCTTTCCCCATGTTGCAGGAAATCACGGTCTGGGCCCGCAAGCGCGTGGATGCCGGCGGAGCCCCGGTTATAATCCGCATCGTTAAAGGCGCCAACATGGAGATGGAGAAAGTCGAAGCCGCTATTTTTGATTGGCCTCTGGCGCCTTATGACAATAAGCTGGCTACGGATGCCAATTACAAACGGTTGATCGATTTTGGCATGATGCCCGCAAATATCCAGGCCGTGCGCCTGGGAATTGCTTCCCATAATCTATTCGAATTGGCCTATGCCTATCTGCGGGCCAAAAAAAATAAGATTTTACCCTATTTTTCATTTGAGATGCTGGAAGGCATGGCCGATCATGTGCGCCGGGCCGTTCAAGAAACCGGTCAGGAAGTGGTGCTTTATACACCGGTTGCCACCCGAGCGCAATTCATCAACGCCATTGCCTATCTGATCCGCCGCCTGGATGAAAATTCCGGACAACAAAATTTTTTGCGCCATCTCAGTCATCTGCACACCCAATCCCGCACCTGGCAGGTTCTCGCCGACCGGTTTGCTGACTCCGTACGCCAAAAATTCGATGTCGGTCGGACGCCCCACCGCAAACAAAACCGGCTCACGGAGACTTTTGCGACCCCAATGGAATCATATTTCACTTCGAAATTTAAAAACGAACCCAACACCGATTGGTCCCTGGCAGCCAATCGGAGATGGGCCGAGGGCATTCGCCGAAAATGGAAAAAGAGTCCTGAGGACAATCCCCTTAACATCCCGCTGGTGATCGGGGGTGAAGAAATTTTTAGAGACCGAGAGGTAAAGGAGTGCCGGGATCCCTCGCAAATCTATGCGAACGTCATTGTGGCCCGATTTGCCCTGGGAAATGCAGCCGATGTGGATCGGGCCGTGGCAGTCGCCAGAACCGAATCGAACGGATGGCGCCGCAAAAGTTTTATGGAACGCCATCAGGTTCTTTCGAAAGTGGCCATGGAAATCCGCAAGGTCCGCGGCGATCTGATTGGGGCGGCTGCCGCCGATACCGGAAAAGTGTTTACCGAATCCGATGTTGAGGTTTCCGAAGCAATCGATTTTGCCGAATATTACCCCCGGTCTGTCAGAGCCTTTGCCGATATCAAAACAATCCGCTGCCGCGCCAAAGGGGTCGCGGTGGTGATATCGCCATGGAATTTTCCGATTGCCATTCCCTGCGGCGGCATCGCGGCTTCGCTGGCAGCCGGTAACACCGTTATCTTTAAGCCGTCTTCCGAGGCGGTGCTGGTCGCCTGGGAACTGTGCCAATGCTTCTGGCGTGCCGGCGTATCCCCAAAGGTATTGCAGTTTCTGCCCTGCTCCGGTGAGACCACGGGCGGCCGTTTAATTGGTCACCCGGATGTAGATTTCATTATTCTAACCGGTGGGACGGCGACCGGCTTGAGTATTTTAAGGCAGCGACCGGATGTTTTTCTGGCCGCCGAAACCGGCGGTAAAAATGCCACCATTGTCACCGCCATGGCAGATCGCGATCAAGCCATCGGCAATGTTATTTACTCGGCCTTTGGAAACAGCGGTCAAAAATGCTCGGCCACATCCCTGTTGATCCTGGAAAAAGAAGTTTATGACGATCCGCAGTTTAAAAAACACCTTGTCGATGCCGCCCGCAGCCTTGGCACCGGTTCCGCCTGGGATTTTGAAAACAAAATGGGCCCCCTGATCCGCCCGCCCCGGGGCGATTTAGAAAAAACCTTAACCCGCCTGGAAGCCGCCGAAACCTGGGCCTTGAAGCCTGAAAACACAAAAGACAATCCGTATATACGGACGCCTGGCATCAAATGGGATGTACAGCCCGGCAGCTTCACCCACATGACCGAATTTTTTGGTCCGCTGCTGGGGGTCATGCGGGCTGAAGATCTGAATCACGCCATTGAACTCGTCAACCGAACCGGCTATGGTCTCACCTGCGGTCTGGAAAGCCTGGATCCCCGGGAGCAGACCCGCTGGAAAGACCGCATAAAGGCGGGCAATCTGTACATCAACCGGGGTACGACCGGTGCGGTTACCCTGCGGCAACCCTTCGGGGGCATGGGAAAATCGGTCCTGGGAGCCGGTTTCAAGGCCGGCGGGCCGAAATACGTCGCGCAATTTATGCACTTTGAAGAAACCGCAATACCGTCAGTCGGCCCGTTTGAAAACCCGCATCCCTTGCTGCATCTGGCACAGCAGTGGCATCAAAAACTCGAATGGGGAGAATTTGAGGGCATCGAATCCGATATCGGCAAAACCGTCCGGGCCATCAAAAGCTATCTGTATCAGGCGCAGCAGGAGTTCGCCCGGGAAATGGATTACTTCCACCTTCGGGGGCAGGATAATATCCTGCGATATCTGCCGGTTGGGAAAGTGGTGGTGCGCTTACACGAAAAAGACAGCCTGTTTGAAACCCTGGCCCGGATTGCGGCGGCACAAATAACCGGATGCCGGTTGATTATCAGTGCTCCCGAAAGATTGCACAACGCGGTTACGCAATTTCTACATGCCGCGGAAGGCGAACGGGTGATCGGTGATCGTCGGATCCACTATGAAAAAGATAGCGAACTCATCAGCCGCATACCCAAAATTGATCGCATCCGTTTTGCGGCACCGGACCGGGTGCCGCATGAACTCTTTAAAACGGCCGCAAAAACCGGGTTTTATATTGCCTGCCAGCCGGTAATGATGGAAGGCCGCATCGAACTTTTGCAATACTACCGCCAGCAGAGCATCTGTCATACCTATCACCGCTATGGCAATTTAGGGGATCGATCCCAGGAATGGGAAGGTCGGTGACGCGGCGCCGGTCGCCCGCTGCGGGCAACTCGTTATGGTATCAGGTTTCTGTTCACCGACTGGTTTCTGGTACTCGCAGACTTCGGCGAACTCAGTCGAGTCGTGGGCTGCCCTTATGCGGGTACGGAACTTGATGCCGGTTACTGCATAACACAGCGCAGAGCACATAGCGTAATATGAATTAATTAGCCACGCTTGGCGTTGTTAAATTTTTTGAACGCCATGCCCTATGCGACTAAAGCGCACAATACTTTTCGTAGGCCTCCTGCGAGAGGCTATCGATGGCGCTTTCGTGACAGGCACTGCCCTGATAAACAATATAAGCGCGATCGCAGACGTATCTGGCGAAATTCAGGTTCTGTTCGGCCAGCAAAATGGATACGCCTTCGGACTTCAGCTGTTGGAGCGTTTTGGCCAGCTGTTCGACGATGACCGGCGCCAATCCCTCTGAAGATTCATCCAAAATGATCATTTCGGGGTTGCCCATCAGGGTGCGGGCGATGGTTAACATCTGCTGTTCACCACCGCTGAGCGTACCGCCAGCCTGGTTGCGCCTTTCCCCTAAATTCGGAAACAGCTCAAATAAGCGCTCGGGCGTCCAGGGTTCAAGACCTTCACGCGGCGGCTGTCTGCCGACTTCAAGATTCTCCAGAATGGTCAGCTTGGAAAAGATACGTCGATCTTCCGGTACATATCCCAGCCCCAGAGCGCACGTTTTGTACGGCGGCAAACGATGAATCGGCTGCCCCTTATAGGTGATCGCCCCGCTTTGCGGCCGAACAATGCCAATTATGGATTTGAATGTTGTCGTTTTGCCGGCACCATTTCGGCCCAGCAACACATTAACTTCTCCGCGTTTGACCTCAAGGGCCATATCAAATAATATCTGGGCCTTGCCATAAAATGTGTTTAGGGATTCAACCTTTAACATGATCTCTTGGGTGTCTGTATGCATTTCAATTTTTTCAGGAATCGGTTACGGCAGATTCTTCTTTGGATGGACCGGCGGTTTCTCCGCGGCCTAGATAGATCTCTTTAACTTTTTCATTCGCTTGAACTTCATGCGGGGTACCCTCGGCCACCAGCTCTCCTCGATTTAAGACGATGATGCGGTCGGCATGATTAAACACCACTTCCATGTCATGTTCTGTGAACAGCACACCGATATGACGAGTGCGGACGATATCTGCCGTTAACTGCATTAAACTTTGACGCTCAGCCGGCCCCATGCCGGCGGTGGGTTCGTCCATGAGCATTAATCTGGGTTTATTGGCCAGAGCAACTGCCAGCTCCACGCGTTTGAGGTCGCCATAAGCAAGGACACCGCAGGCACGCTCGGCCTGATCTTCAATACCCACCAGTTTGAGTAACTTCATCGATTCGTCAATGTAGAGTTTGCTGACTTTTTTAAGAAGTGATTTCGTTTTCTTATGGTAAGATAACAGGGTCATTTGTACATTTTCGAGCACCGACATAGAAGCAAACGTCGAGGTGATCTGAAATGTTCTGCCAACGCCAAGATTCCAGACTTCTCTGGGTTTGCGGCCGTTAATCTTATTCCCCATGATGATGATACTGCCGTGATCGGGGCGCAATTGTCCGTTAATCAGGTTAAAACAGGTGGACTTCCCGGCCCCGTTGGGTCCGATCATGGCCAGCAATTGTCCGTCTGCCAGCTCAAAGCTCACATTGTGGACGGCTTTAACGCCGCCAAAGGATTTATAAAGATTTTGAACTGCTAATATGGTTGTCATAATCTTCTCTGCCTTAATAAGTAGACTTAATTCTTTTTGTTTTCGATGCACCCGGATTCGCTAATCTTCAAAATACTTTCCCAATCGATTATGAATGGAGCCGGCTATTCCCTGGGGAAATGCCACCACCAGAAAAATGAAAATACAGCCAAGAATCAGTTGCCAGAAATCAATTCTAGATATTTCATCGTGCAGCCAGGTAAAAGCCGCTGATCCGGCAATCGGTCCAAACAGAGTCTCGACACCGCCTAACAGCACCATAAATAGAAAATCAAACGAGCGCGGGATGGCCATTTCATCCGGAAAGACACTGCCTTTTGAAAAAACGTAAATGCCTCCGGCAAGCCCGGCAAAGCTGCCCGCCAAGGCAAAAGCAAACCATTGATGCCGACGCAAGTTGATTCCGATGGAATCCACCCTCAATGCTGAATCCCGGCAGGCGCGCATGGTATAGCCAAAAGGGGTGAAAATAAAATGGCGCAGTGCCAGAATGCCACCGATGCATAGAACCATCGTCAGATAATAAAACACGATTTTCTCACTGGCCCATTCTGCCGGCCAGATACCTAAAATACCGTCATCACCACCGGTAAATTCTCCCCACTGGAATACAATCGACCAGCAGATCTGAGCAAAGGCTAAAGTGAGCATGGCCAGATAAACGCCCGACAGTCGTACGCAAAACCATCCGATGATGAGTGCCAAAAGCCCCACCAATAGCGGAGCTAGCAAAATCGCCACCTCCATCGGGGATTGCATGTGATGCACCATCAGCGCGGCCGCGTATGCGCCACCGCCAAAGAAGGCCGCATGCCCGAAAGATACCATTCCGCCGGGGCCCATCATAAAATACAAGCTCATACTGGCCAGAGCAAACAATGCGATTTCGGTCAATAAAACCAGGCTAAATGCGTCTACAAAGGCAGGCATCAGAAAAATTAAAAGAAGAAACGCGAGCCCCGCCAATTTTATTTTTCTTGATGCCGGCTTCAAAGTCGATTCTGCCGTCTCGGATGCCCCATGTTCCACAGCTTCAGCTTTTCCCAGCAGGCCATGGGGGCGAATGACCAGCACCACGGCCATTACCAGAAACATCAAGACCAGGGTGCTTTCCGGAAATACCAGGACACCAAACGAGCTCAGCTCACCAATAATTACGGCCGCCAGATAAGCACCGGGGATGCTTCCCATCCCGCCGACCACCACCACCACAAAAGACGCCGCGATGATATTTAAATCCATCAGAAGATCCGCCCCCCCCTTGGGCAACTGTATGGCTCCTCCCAATCCGGCGAGAACGGACCCGAGAAAAAACACACTGGTAAACAGCCAGGTTTGATTGACCCCTAAGGCATCTGACATTTCGCGGTCTTCGGTAGCCGCCCGCACCAGAATCCCCCAGCGGGTGCGATTTAGTAAAAACCAGAGCCCAATGAGAATCAGCGGTGCAATAATAATCAGGGCGATGTCATACTGGGGAAGTAAGGTTCCCATAATATTAATGCTTCCCGTTAATCCTGGCGCCTGCTGGCCGAGCAAATCCTCTGCTCCGAATTGCCACCGGGACAGGTCCTGGATGATCAAAACGATGCCGAAGGTTGCAAACAGGATAAACAGCTCCGGAGCATGATACAGACGCCTCAAAAGTAAGGTCTCCACCAGGAGGCCGATCACACCGACAAATAAGGCCGCCAGGAGGATTCCCGCCCAAAAGGAAACCACACCATAAGGAAAAAATTCAATCAGGTAGTATGCGACATAGGCACCCACCATGTAAAAAGAACCGTGGGCCAGGTTCACAATCCGTGAAACACCGAAAATCAGTGAAAGGCCGCAGGCGACGAGAAATAGGCCGGATGCATCCGACAGTCCGGTTAGAATCTGTACAATATAGAAACCCAAAATACTCTTTCCATGTGTTTATTGGTTTATTTTACTAGTCTGATAGAAGCCAGATTAGTATTTGTCCTGCTTAGAAAAGGGAGTAATGGAGCGTTGGAGTAAATAAGATTTCAGAATGCAGATTGCGGATTTCGGATTTTAAATACATAGCCTATCCGATATTCCAATCCGCAATCCGCAATCAAAAATCCGCAATTGATTTTTCTCCAGCACTCCAAGTTTTTTCACGCTTATTGCGGCCTTAATTGCATAACTTCGGCATTACTGGGCAAATAGTCTTTGCCGTCCGCGTATTTCCATTTTACCATAATACCCTTGCCGTCTTTGAGTGCCGTGTAGCCCACATAGGCCCCCATGGTCGATTGATGATCAATTTTGCGGTACATTATCGGACCAACGATTGAATCAAAGGATAATCCTTCCATGGCATCGACCATTTTTTCGGTGTCGGTTGTCCCCGCCTTTTTTAACAGATGGTAAACGGAATACATGACATTATAGCCAACCACCGAACCGGTCCGCGGGTAATCATTGAACTTCTTTTGATAGGCCGCCACAAACTGGGTGTGGACCGGTGTCTTGATATCATACCAGGGATAACCGGTTACCAGCCAGCCTTCGGGAGCCTCTGCCTTTAAGGGGTCCAAATATTCAGGTTCACCGCTCAACAGGCTGACCATAGAGACGTTTTTAAAGAAGCCTCTCAATTTACCTTCGCGCACAAATTTGGCCAGATCCCCGCCGAAGGTAACATTATAAACGGCTTCGGGCTTGGCATTGGCAAGTGCCTGAATTTCAGCCCCTGCATTTATTTTGAAGAGGGCCGGCCATTGTTCAGCCACGAATTGGACATCCGGGTTTTTGGCCTTTAATAGTTTCTTAAAGGACGCCACCGCATCTTTGCCGTAAGCATAATTCGGTGCAATGGTCGCCCAGCGTTTTGCAGGCAGTTTCGCGGCTTTGTCTGCCAGCATCGCTGCCTGCATATAAGTTGATGGGCGCAAACGGAAGGTATAGCGATTGCCCTTGGCCCATACAAGTGCATCCGATAAAGGTTCGGCGGCCACAAACAATACCTTGTTGCGTTTGGCAAAATCGGTTACCGCCAATCCCACATGGGAAAAAAAGGTGCCCATGAGCAAATCAACCTTATCTTTGCTGACCAACTCTTCCGCAACCTTTACCGCTTCCCCCGGTTTTCCCTGATCGTCGCGGGAAATAACTTCAATTTTCTTGCCCATTACGCCACCGGCATTGTTGATCTCTTCTAAAGCCAGTTGCCAGCCATTGCGGTAGGGAAACGTAAAATTGGTTAATTTGCTGTACGTCTGAATTTCACCGACTTTAATGGTATCAGCGGCAAACGCCGACGGTGTAATCCCTGACGCAAACATAAGCATAACCGTTAGTAAAACGAACATGATTTTGGTAACCTTCATTTTCAAATCCTCCTTTCCACAGCAGGAAACTCCGGATACTTCCGGGAGTTCCTAGTTTGATGGTGAAATAAGTTCCTCCACACTTTCGGTCATCACAAAAATATCTTCCAAAACAATCAACGCGCCGACAATAAGTTTCTGCCGGCATAAGGTGTCTGCTTTTGAGAGGGCCGTTTGCACGGCCTGAACCTTTTTACTTCGGCTCAACACGCCCACATTAACTGTGACATTTACGCCTTTTAGATCCGTATTGGGATCCATCTGTTCGGCCGGAATCTGAACGATGCTGCTATCTTCCACAAAGCAGGCATTTGCAACCGACGTAGCGGCGGCGTCCGCAATCGAAGCATTTTCGGCAATCACCGTAACGGCCGATGCAATCCCCCGGGTTAAACTTCTTCCTCCCCGGCCGCTGGTCGTGACGCCCCAGGATGGCTTGCGGTCATCCAGATTGACCACGTGCGATAGGTCGAGGTGGGTTATCCTGGGGCGGATACCGACAGCTGCGGTTCCGTTGGCCTTAAGACGAATAGAAATATCGCCGCCGTTATCCACTACGACTTTAGTTGATCCGCGATTAAAGATCCAGTCGGCAACCGCATCCGCAATCGTGCCTGCCACAGCCGCCATGGGTGTCAAATCAGTATCACCGACAGCCTTTACGCTTTGAATCATCCGTTTCGCAAGATCATTTTCCGGCAGAGACTCGATTTGTTCTAGAGATATGCCCAGTAAGGCCTGGTGTTTGGCGACCGCTTCGAGGTACCCAAACGATACTTCAGCGGCCTGTCGAACCAACTCCGGCTGTGGCCGATCATCTTTCCAGGCTCGAATGACCAGCCGCATCGGACCGCATTCGGCTAAAACGGTTTCTTCATCCAGTAGCGCTATGGATTGTTCATAGGACATCGGTCATTTTGATCCGTGCTTTTTGACTTTAAATGGCTTCATGGCTTCAACGTGTCCACCCATTTCCTTATAATCCTTAAGCTCCATGGTATACTCCAGGGGGCAGATGGTTGCCGGGGTGGGTGTCCAGTAAAAAGAGCCGGTTTTGACGCGCTCGACATCCACCATAAAAGAAATCCCACCCCCCGGCAAGACAAATCCCGGAGAGCCGCCGACTGTCAAATGGGCCTTGCCGGCATGCACCGCGTGGGTCAATTTAATCGGGTATTTGGTCACACCGGCGCGTGCACTGCCGCCGGCTCCGGCTGTATAAATGCCGGAGACCCGTGAAGGCTCACAGCTGTCGGATATGGCTTTCAGCACCGCCCTGGCTTTTTTAGAAAGCGGAATTTGTTTGAGCGTTCCGTCTTGAGCCGTTTCAAACATGGCGCCGTTTGAACCCGTAGTCTCCGTAATAAAAATGGTCATTCCTTTGCGGGCAACGTTCATATCGATGCTGCGGATTACATCGGCCGGATCGCTAATGGACGTACCCCCCCATCCGTCGCCACGATCGCCGAAGTACCGGCCCGGTGTGCTTTCAGTAAACTTCAGCTGGATACCGCTGGGTTTGGCGCCGGCATAGACGCCGGCTACATGACGGCTCATCTGCCCGGTGATATGCGAGTCTATGATAATGACCTCATCGGCGGCCGCTTTGAGCAGCGGTGCAAACAGTCCCATGGTGGCACTGCCGCAGCCCACGCGCATCTTCGCCACTTCTTTACCGTCAATGATGGGGGCATGACCTACCTGAACTTCAAGCCGGCTGCCGTTTTCGATTTTGAGTTTCACCCGCTTTCGATTGGCGATATCGGAGATGGTTCTGGCGATCACAAAACCATTTTTTGCGGTCAGACGATTTACGCCGCCGATATGCAGCATCTTGGAACCGTATTGTTCGGTTTCCACCATACCGACTTCCCTTTTGCCCGCAAATATTCGATCACCCTCCTTGCCGATGGGGATGTCCGTATCGATTTTGACAATGATGGAGCTGTAGCTCAAAGGGACTTCGGTAACCACGGTGACGACATCGACGCCGCGCCGTTTGGCCTGCATAATATGGGGCGCCGGTTTGCAGTCCGGATAGGTCGTTCCGGCACCAATAGCCGTAATCAGGGGCTTGCGGATATTGGCTTTGGGTTGGGGGCCGACGATTTGTTTCACATCGGCGTATGTGTGCAGCCGTGTAAGCCGCCTCAACTCACCCGCTTCATTGCGGTAGCGATGACAGGCGCCGATATACCCGGGGTGAATCCAGCATTTAATCGGGCAGGCATCACATTCGATAGCACCTGCCGGCATGCTTTCAGCGGCAATCACCGCATCACTTTCGCAAACCCGCAGGCACACGCCGCAGTTGGTACACCAGTGATCATTGATCAGCGCCTTCTTTTTAACCAGCTTGACGGCATCCACCGGGCAGTCGCGCACACAATATCCGCAACCGATGCATTTGTCCGTATTGATCTCCATAGTCTTTACCCAACTGCTTTTAGCCGAGATGCTTTTTGCTATTTAATAGACTGGAGTGCTGGAGTAAAATCCATTGCGGATTTTAGATTGCAGATTGAAATATCAAACACAGCACGTATTAAAAATCCGAAATCCGCAATCTGCATTCCGAAATCTTAAGTGCTCCATTACTCCATTACTCCTGAACCTAAAGTTAAAACCGAACCCGTTAAACTTTGCATTTTTTAAACATCCACCCCGCTTAGAGGACTTGTGGCTTGCGCACCGGCGGCGGCGTATTTCTGCTTTTGGCCACCACAATTTCGCCGTCAACCAGCACCATGGCAACTGCGGGCACGTCTCCGGCTTCAATGGCGGCCAGCGCATCTTCGCCAACCGAACCCATGGGCGCATCCATAATGACCAGGTCTGCATCTTTGTCTGCGGCAATCACGCCCCTGGGCAGTTTGTGAACACGCGCCGTATTGCCGGTGGCCATACAAATGGCCTTTTCGGGTTTGATTGCCGTCAGACTGGCCAGATGACAAATGACCCTGAGCACACCCAGCGGAATCACCCCCGTACCGGAAGGCGCATCGTTTCCGATGATAATGCGGTCCAGCGCATTTTGCTCCACGCATAAATTGGCGGCTTCCACCGCCACCTTCGGATTTCCGCAATGAACGATTTCCAGGGTCAAATCGGTTTCAGTCACCAGACGTTTGACTTCGATGATGGCCAACGCCGTCGGTCCGCCGTTTATATGCGATACGATGTCCGGATTGGTTTGAATGATCATTTCAGCGGTCACCGTGCTGCTGCCCGGTATCGACGTGCCGCCGGAATGCATCATAACGGTCATGCCGCATGCCTTGGCCCATTGCACCATCGGAGCGGCATCTTCGGGATTTTTAATGCTACCGAGTCCGATTTCACCAACGGTCCGGACGCCTTCTTTTGCCAGTTCCTCAAAGTCCGCTTTAACAAGACCTTTTTCCAAAATCACCGCGCCGCCGACCACCTTGCCGCCCCCCGGCCGGAAATTGACAAACGATTTCGCCGCCAGAATCGCCAGCGCCTTGGTGCCCGCCGGGTCTTTGGGTCGGCCCGGCAGATGCACTTCTCCGGCAGATATGAAAGTCGTCACACCGCCATGGACCTCGCTTTCTAAAAATCCGGTTTGTTTTTGCCTGGGCGTGTAATCCCCCAAAACAACATGGCAGTGAGAATCGAACAATCCCGGCGTGACGGTCGCCCCCGCACAATCAAGAGTTGTCTCGACGTCGGCTGCATCGAAATCGCCTTCCTGACCGATTTGTTTTATTTTAGCGTCCTCAATTAAAATGGCGTTGCCTTTTAAAATCGGATCTGAAATATCCCCGCTGACAATGATTCCAATGTTTTTCAGTAGGACTTTAGACATTTTATTCCTCCTTGGGACCAAAATGGCCGGCTTTAATACTGGTTTCCAAAACTCTTTCCAGATTAGCAGGCAATTGGTAAATTCGTTCGCCAAGGGCATCCGCAAGGGCATTTATAATGGCCGGAGCGGTGGGGATCAAAGCGGGCTCGCCAACACCCTTGGCGCCGAATGGACCGGTTGGTTCCGGTGATTCCACGATGATGGGGATAACTTCCGGCAAATCGGCACAGGTGGGAATCAGATAGTCTTTAAACGAAAGGGTTTGGCCGGGAACAAACTCTTCCATAAGGGCAAACCCGATCCCCATGGCCACGCCGCCGCATATCTGACCTTTGACATTTTCCGGATGAATGGCCTTGCCGACATCATGGGCCGCCACTATTTTTTCCACCTTTACCTCACCGGTCAATGTGTCTACACTCACCAGGGCCAGCTGGCACGCGAAGGCAAAGGTTGCATAGGGCACACCCTGCCCCGTCTTCGCATCCAGCGGCACGGTTTCGGGATCAAAAAACCCGTTCCAGGTCAGCGGAAGGCCCTTTTCGCGGATACGCCGGGCCAGCCATGAATATCCGATCTTTTTATCGGGGTTGTCTAACACTTTGACAAATCCAGAATCCAGCTGCAAGGATGTTTTGGGTAATTTAAGTTTGTTGACAGCCTCGCTCAGCAGAACATCGGCAAGCTTTTCAGCGGCATCTTTGACCGCATTCCCGGAAATATAAGTCTGGCGACTGGCGGATGTGGCGCCGGCGCTGGTGGTACACTTGGTGTCGGCAACCACCAGCCGGATGGAATCGGGAGCCAATCCCAGTACCTCGGCGGCAATCTGAGCAAGGACGGTGGTGGAGCCCTGACCGATATCCGCACAACCCGTAAACAGCGTAACGTTCCCATTCCGATCCATGGTGATTCTGGCAGTCGACGGATTTTGCACACCGGTATTGCCGATGCCGTACCACATGCATCCGATGCCCACGCCTCTTTTTTTATACGGATCGATGGACGCAGTTTGCCATCTGGATTTGGCCTGCTCATAATGCGGTTCAATGGCATCCAGGCATTCACCAATACCCACACTGGCTGACAGTTCCTGGCCGGTTCCTGTTTTGGAACCCGGCTTTAAAGCATTAATCCGCCGTATTTCCAAAGGATCCAGGCCGAATTCCTGTGCCAGAAGATCCATCTGGGATTCGTGGGCAAGGGCTATCTGCGGGGTACCGAAACCCCGCATGGCCCCGGCAAAAGGATTATTCGTGTAAACGCAGCGGCTTTCAACCGCTACGCTTTCAATTTCATAGGGACCCGTAGCATGTACCGCCGACCGTGACGTCACTGCAATACCATAGGATGCGTATGCGCCGGTATCACAGGTAATGGTGGCGCTCATCGCCAGAAGCTTGCCCTGGCTGTCAGCTCCTGTTTTAAGTGTCATTTCAAGCGGATGACGTTTAGCCGTGGCTTGGTAAGTTTCTTCCCGGCTGTATACCATTCGTACCGGTCTTTTCAGATGATAAAGGGCCAGACCGATAAAACCCTGCATATTTAAATCCAGTTTCGATCCGAACCCTCCGCCGGTAGCGGCCTGAATGATTCGCACCTGCTCATCTTCAAGCCCCAGCAGACCGACCACTTCTTTATGGTCGTAATGGGGATTTTGGGTGGAAGCGAATATTACCAGCGTATCGTCATAGTCCACATACCCCGCACCGGCATCCGGTTCCAGATAACTGTGCTCAATACGGGTGGTGCGATACGTCTTTTCAACGATTGCCTTGCAATTCGTGAATGCCTCGTCTACATTTCCTTTTTTTATCGTGAGCGTATAAAGCAAATTTCCTTTTTCGTGGATCTTTGGGGCTCCAGATGCCAAGGCCTCTTTAGGGCTAAATACCGCAGGCATCTCTTCATAGGTTACCTCAATGGCCTTCAGTGCGCTCTCTGCAGCCGCTTGGGTTTCAGCCGCAACGAGGGCAACCGGTTCGCCGACACTGCGCACTTTGCCGGTGGCCAACAAAGGTTGATCTTTGTTGATAATACCGGTTAAATTTTCACCGGGAATATCTTCGGAAGTAAACACACCAATAACGCCTCTGATCTTAAGCGCCTTTTCATAATCAATTCGTTTAATATAAGCATGGGCCTGGGGGCTCCTCAAGACCCTCAGGATAAGCGCGTTGCCGAGCTCCAGATCCGCGCTGAAAATCGGCTCTCCGCGCAATCGCTTTTCCAAACCGATTTTCGGAATATTTTGTCCTATGGTTTTGTATTCTGCTTTCATAATTACTGAATCAATGGGCTCATCATCCGCATAAATAGCCCCTGGATTGCCGGTTCCTTGTACACCGCAGATGGTCTTCGACCGGTAATATCCAACATTTTTTCAGCCAGTATTTTTCCAGCCTCCCACAGAACATTCTCCGTGGGTACCTTACCCATAAGAAAATCTTCAATCTCGTAAAATCGATGGGGTGTCGGCGTACAGGCCCCCAAGGCAAATCGTAAAAAGGAAATCGAATTGTCATCTTCTTTGGAAGCCATAGCGGCCATACTCATCCTTGCAATCGCCAGTTCTTGCCTTCTACCGATTTTCTGAAAATCAGCGAAATCAACTTCCTGTGACTTGGGTTCTAAAACAAAGTGGGTAATGAGTTCATTCGGTTGCAAACTGCAGTGATAGGGTCCACTGGCCATTTCCTCAATGGTCACATTGCGCTGACCCGCCGGGTTCATCACCACCGCTTGGGCCTCATGAATCAACAGCGGCGGAATCGTATCTCCACAGGGAGAACAATGAGCGACATTTCCACCGATGGTTGCCACATTACGGATTTGCTTGCTTGCGAATTTATCCGCCGCTTTTTGCAGGGCCGGAGCCGAAACGACAATGGTTTCGGATTCGAGGAGTTCGGTAATTGTCACGGCAGCGCCAATCGACAGTTGACCGTCATTCAATTCAATTTTTTTCAAATCGCCCAGCCGGCTGACATCTAAAAGAAAACGGGTTTTGAGGGCACCGGATCGCATATCGACCATGATATCGGTGCCGCCGGCCAGAATCTTGGTTTCAGCACCGTTGGTGTTTAAAAATTCTAGGGCACCGTCCAGATCCGGCGGTCTTATGTAGTCAACGTTAAACATTATTCCTTTTTTGACGCTACAGGCCTTTTTGCGGCAACTTCGATGGCCTCAACAATGCTCTGGTAGCCGGTACAGCGGCAGAGGTTACCCGAAATCGCTTTGATGATTTCACTGCGGCTTGGGTGGGGGCGTTCCGATAGCAGGCCGCGGGCGCTCATCATCAGCCCCGGCGTGCAGAACCCGCACTGAACCGCATTCTTTTCAGCAAACGCCTCTTGAATCGGGTGAAGTTCGCCGTTTCGATCCAGACCCTCAACGGTAAGGATCTCGCGACCGTCCAGTTGTGCAGCAAACATCAGGCAGGCGTTGACGGCGCGGCCATCAACCACGATGGTACATGCCCCGCACTCACCGATGCCGCAGCCTTCTTTGGTTCCCTTTAGTTCGAGCCTATCTCTGATGAGTTCAAAAGCCGTCATTCCCGGAGCAATATCCAACTTTTTTTTCTCACCGTTGATAGTAAAATTAATGGAAATCATATCAAGTTTCATGGCGTTTCACTGTTTCAGACACGACAAAGATAAGTGACTAAATTGAACTAAAGTTTGAAGTGACTAAAGTTATGGTGTCGCTTTGCTCCTTCTTTTAATAAAATAATGATAGAATTCCTTAACTTTAGTCACTTTAGGTCACTTTTAACTTTAGCTCACTTCCTTTAATGCATTTTGGCGAAAGCTTCTAACGCAGTCCGTCTTCTCCCTTTACTTCCTCAACTTTCAAACCGCCCACCCTTGCCGCGGGCCTGCCTGAATCGGTAACCGCCACAATAAGGACCAGTTCATCATCACGCGGCGCATCCGGCAGCCGGACTTCCATGGCATCAAAATGGGAGCGCACAAAGGCCGCATCCTTAAAGTGCAACGGAACATCCAGGGCCGCGCCGGGAAATCCAAGTTTTTTAGCTGAGGGTATCAGGGCTTTGCCGCCGCCGACATTATCACGCATCGGTTTGCCCAGCGCCGGATGCATTAAGGCGGCACAATGCTCCAATTCGCCTTTGCCTCCGACTATTGCTCCTTTGCCGTAACTGTGAACTTTTTCCGGAGCGATCCCCAGAGCCGCCACAGCTTTCCGGGTCAACATTTCTCCAAGCTGTTCGCTCCATTCATAAAGGAGGCTGAGATCTTCCTGGTATTTTCCCGCAAAGGGGTTATTGAAAACCGCCGCAACGGCTGCTTTACGGATGGGTTTATGCAGTTGAACCGTTCCATCTGAATGGGTTTCTTCAATGACCGTATAAATCTTACGTATTTGAGGTTTGTCAGCACTCATTTTTACCTCCCTTTATAGTGATTGAATATTTTAGATTGAATATTTATGGAATGCTGTCTTTTTTATTTGTTATGCTTGCTGCCTTTCCGGAGATGGTAAAAATGCCGGTCAATTCTTCAATAATCTGAAAATAAAATGATAGAATGCCTCCAATATTCAATAGACAATATTCAATTTTCAATTTGCTTACGGCTTATACCCACCTCTCGGTAACTGTTTTTTGATCCAAAAATAATCGGAGAGAATCAATTCGGGATTTGGCAACCCCCTGAGCCGATTCATTTTTGGATCCCAGCGGGAAAAAGGCATATGGCTGCGGCACAGGGACATTAATACCGATGTTGCCGACATCGGCCTCCTTCATAAATCTACGGGCCGTTGCACCATGGGGAGTAAAAATACAGGCGGAATGACCGTAATTGTCTTTGGTATTGATCCAGTCCAGGGCTTCATCCAGGTCCTTTACACGCATGAGATTCGCCACGGGTCCAAAGGCTTCGACCCGGGCAATGTGCATATCCGGATGGACGTCATCTAAAATTGTAGGGCCGACGAAAAAGCCTTTTTCACAGCCTGCGACTTTTATGTTGCGACCTTCGAGGGCTATTCTGGCACCTTCATTAGTCCCTTTTTCAATAAAATCCTCAACGTTTTGCTTCCCTTTATCAGAAACAAGAGGTCCCAGTTGCGTGGCCTCATCGAGTCCATAGCCCAATTTCATGCTGGCAGAGGCTGCGATAAATTTTTCTTTGACTTCATTGTAAGCCTTGCCGGCAAAAAGCAAATTATCGGTACCCAGACAGCGCTGGCCCGCCATGCCGTAACAGCCCCGCAGCAGCCCATCGACAACCGCATCCACATTACAGTCCGGCATAATTACCACATGGTTCTTTCCATTACCGTTAATCGATGCCTCTTTGCCCAGCTTGCCGGCCAATGCGAAAAGCTCCCGGCCCACGGCTGTAGAGCCAATGAAGCCCACACCTTTAACCAGCGGATGGGACAATATCTTCTGGTTCACATTGCTGCCGCCGTAAACGAGATTCATCAG
>PVMK01127498.1_pt1 | contig 22504 bp, 24 predicted proteins | sample 1853481 | NCBI WGS metagenome assembly PVMK01 (sample SAMN08533507, study PRJNA380276) | Marine sediment metagenome, whole genome shotgun sequencing project. | reverse complement strand
GGTGACGTGTTGGGTGGACGCTGGACGGGTTATGCCACGCGGTCGCGCTTTCTCAAGACGTTGCGCGGTCATCGTCTCGGTCGTTTTGATGTCGGTGATCCTCCCGGCTGGCGCAGCCGCGGCTGCGGACGATATGTGGCATCACACTGACGACGGCGAGCTGGTCATCGACTTCTACTTCGTCTACACGAGCTCCTGTCCTCACTGCGCGCGGGCTGTCCCCTTCATTGAGGAACTGGAGGACTCGCGTCCTTGGCTCCACGTCTGGTGGCTCCAAGCCGATTCGGGCGATCCCGACGTGGAGGTGATGGCGCTCGCTGCTGCTGAGGAGGTCGGCGAGAGCATCCGCGGTGTTCCGACGTTCATCGTCTGTGGCTTGATGGTCTCCGGATATGACGGACCCGAGGGGATCGGTGCGGCCATTGCCGGTCGGTTGGACGCCTGTTACGACGGCTATTCCGCGGCGGGACCACCCGCATCGACCACCCCGGCCGAAGCGCCCGAGGTAGCGGTTCCCGGGATTGGGACCGTGTCAGCGTCGTCGGTTCCGTTGCCTGTCTTCACGGCCGTCGTCGCGGGTCTCGATGCCTTCAATCCCTGTGCCTTCTTCGTGCTTCTGTTCTTGCTTAGCCTCCTTCTGCACGCGCGAAGCAGAACCCGGATGGCAGTCGTCGGCTTCACGTTCGTCGCGATATCCGGAATCCTCTACTTCGTGTTCATGGCCGCTTGGCTGAACGTGTTCTTGGTGACCGGACACTTGAAGTGGGTCACTGCCGCGGCGGGTGTCATCGCCATCGCGATCGCTCTACTGAACCTCAAAGATTATGTGAGGCCCGGTTCCAGGGGTTCGCTGTCTATCCCTGAGTCGGCGAAACCGAGGCTCTTCAGCCGGATGCGAGGTCTCGTTGCTGGTGACCGGTTCGTCCCGGTCCTCGGAGCGACTATCGCTCTCGCCGTGGTCGCCAACGGCTACGAGTTGCTGTGCACGGCAGGGCTGCCGATGGTGTTCACCCGCGTCCTCACGTTGAACGACCTTCCCGCCCCCGCGTACTACGGCTACCTCGGCCTGTACAACGTGATCTACGTGATTCCTCTGTTCGGGATCGTAGTCGCTTTTGTGTGGACCCTCGGATCGCGCAAGCTCCAACCGGAAGAGGGTCGCGCCTTGAAACTGCTGTCGGGCAAGATGATGCTCGGCCTCGGTCTGGTCCTCCTGGTGGCTCCCGGATTGCTTGAGCAGATCGGTGTTGCGATCGGGATCCTCGCCGGCGCCGTCATCGTCACCACAATCGTGACCCTGACCGACCGACAGATTCGGGGACAAGGCAAACCCCGCCGTAGCTAGTGCTGTACCCGCGAGCCGTTACACCGCTGCCATGACGCCTGGGACACGAACGGTTGCGGCGATGGCGTCGAGTCGGGCACGTGGGTCAGCCCGCCGAAGGTGGCGAAAGCCTCTACCCGGGCCTGGTGAACCGAGCGACGATGGGGTCGACAAGGAGGTGTCGATGCCTTTGTCCAGCATGGGGAAGTGGGCCGGTCGGCTCCTGGCTCTGTCGGCTGGGTTCTTTGCCGTCTTCTTCGGCCTCGTGGCGACAGGCCAACGCGGGGGTGAGACCTTCTTCTCGAACCCCGCGCTGTCCATCGCGATCCTTGCCGCTGCCGGTGCTGCCGTCGCCGCCGGTGGTGTCGGTGTCATCGCCTTGCAGCGTCACGATCGATCCGTGGTGGTCATCCTCTCGATCATCGCCGGGACCGTCGTAACCCTATGGGTAGCCGCAGAGATAGCTTTCCCGCACTGACCGCCTCCGTTTGTGTTCGACCTCGCCGTCGCGTGAACCCGATCTACGAGCCTTGGGCAGTAGGTAGCGCCGGTAAAAGCCCCGGGTCGGCGTTCAGCGTGTTTGCGCTCGCCACCGCCGGTCACAATCACTGGTTGGCGGCCCTGGTCAGCGGCGGGCCCTTCATCTTCGCCGGGGCCATGTTCGTGCTCGCCGCCCGATTCGAAGAGACGGGAGATCACAACACCGCGATCACGACGGCGTAGAACGCAAAGTACAGCGCCACCAGGATGAATCCGCTCACCCGGTCGTGGCGGCGGCGCACCGAGAGCAGGACCACGACCAGCGCAATCGTGGCCGCAGCGGCGATCGACCCCCTGACCACGAGGCCCGCTGTCACCGCCACCGGAGCGATCAATGGTCCCGCCGCGATCGACAACGTCGAATCGATGAAGCTGGCCCCCAGCGCGCCTCCGAGGGCGAGATCCCGCTGACCCTGTCGGATGGCGGTCAGGTTGACCACCAGCTCAGGGAGGGACGTTCCCAGCGACGCCAGGACAAAGGCGACCAGATACTCCGAGACGTCGAGGGCCTCGGCCACCGTCGCCAGGCCCCACACCGCCGCCGTAGCCCCGACGGCAACGACCGCCAGCGCCACCAGCACCTCAAACGCCTTCCTGAGCCTTCCTCCCACCACGACCTGGATCGAGGGTTGGGCCTCTGGTGGCAGGTCTCGCCACACCAGGACGTTCCCGGCAAGCCAGGATCCGATCAGCAGGATGGCGTCGCCGCGGCCGAGAAACCCATCGGACATGAGGAATGCCCCCAGTAACAGTGCCCCAACCGTCGCTCCCCCGATTCGGGCAACCCGTCTTCGCCCCGCAACAAATGCACCTCCCACGATGGGGAGCAGCCCCACCACCAGGGTCGCCTGGGTCACCGCCGATCCGACCGAATCGCCGACATTGATGTCTCCATGACCGCTGATCGATGAGACGATCGAGTTAGCGATCTCGGGGAGGTCGGTGCCGATCGCCAGCAAGGTGATCCCGACGATGAACGGCGGGATGCGGGTTCCCGCAGCAAGGGCGGCGGCATCGACCACGGCCCGCTGGCTGGCGAAGATGGCGATGCCGAAACCTGCCGCAATCGCCAGGATCGCTATGAGCAGCGTGGTGACCGGAACGGCGGTCATACCGCGAGTGTCGCGCACCATCGGGATCGGCGGTAGAGCCACACGACCTTGGGACCTTGGCCTCTTGTGCTCCCCCCGGTGGCAGGTCAACTGGAGTGTGGATAGCCGCGCAGCCGCGGCAGAAAGGAGATACACATGGCCATCATGCGTTGGGCGCCGTTCACCGCCTTCACCTCGATGGATCTTCAGGACATGATCGATCGCTTCGGACTGAGCCCCGTCGCCGGAGACTTCACACGGAAGCCATCCACGGACGTGTATCGCGAAAACGGCACGCTGGTGCTCCGTGTAGAGCTGCCAGGGATCGACCCCGCCACCGATCTCAGCATCGATGTCGAGGACAGCGTGCTCCACATCAAGGGTGAGAAGAAGGTCGAACGCGAACTCGACAAAGCCGGCCGCTTCATCAAGGAGCGCCGGTACGGTTTGTTCGAGCGGACCCTGATGTTGCCAGAAGGCGTCGAAGCGGACGCCGTCACAGCCACCTACGAAAAGGGAGTTCTCACCGTTGAGGTGCCCCTCCCGACCGAGGTGATCGCCGCTGAAGAGAAGGTCACCATCGACGTGATCGAGAAGTAGCCCGTATCGGCCGACGTGGAGCGCGATTGGAGGATCGCGCTCCACTCGCGCCCGCAGGGTCCGATGCCCCTATCCGCTGTCCAATCGGGGTCCTACCTTGAGGCTGCTGCCGAGGAGTAACCGGACCCACCAGACCAGATTGCCCGTCCTCAAAACACGGCCCGATAAAGCTTTGCCCAGTGAAGGCCTCAGCGAGGAGACGGAAGGATCTCTCGATGAGCCAGCAAGTGGAAGTCGAATCCTTCGTGGAGTTCGCCGAAAGAATACCGCCCCGTCTCAAGGCGGCGTTGGTGGCAGCGGTCGGTATCGATCGAGCCCCCGACGCCGCAGCCGAGGCCCTGGAGTATGGATGGGAGCACTGGGATCGGGTGAGATCGATGGAGAACCCGGCCGGGTGTCAATGGCCATTGGTTCTTCCCCACAACCGGGCCATTCGCTGCTAGGGGCGAAGGGCTGCCGTTCTCAGTTCACGGTGATCACGGTCTGATCGGCGCCGTGAGCGACCGAATGGGAGACGCTTCCCAGCAGGAGACCGGCAACGCTGCCCAAGCCTCTGCGGCCGATGCAGATCACATCGGTATCCAGGTCGGCGGCCCGGCCCACGATCCGCGTCGCGGCGTCCCCAACCTCGATCGTGGTCGTGGCTTCCACCCCGAGGTCGGCAGCTATGCGCTGCGCCTCGTTCACGATCTGCCCCCCAGCCTGACGCAGGATGTCCTCGACCTCGTTGTACTCGCGGGCGTCCACGCCGCTCATCACCAACGGGACGAGATCGGCCATGGCTGCCACGTGCAGGATGTCGAGATCGGCGCCAAAGCCCTTGGCGATGACGCAGGCGAGCTTGACCGCACGCATCGAGTGTTCGGATCCGTCGACGGCAACGAGAACTCGGGCGATGTCCGCGTCACGGCCGCGGACGGTGATCACCCTCCGATCGGAGAGGTGACTCACCCTCGTCGATACGCTCCCCAGGAACAGCCCTGAGGCATTGCCAGTGCCGCGCCGCCCCATCACGATGGCGTGTGCCTTGTACTCCTCGGCGAGGGCGACGATGGTGCGAGCGGGATCTCCGATCTCCACCATCGCCTCGACTCTGGCACATCCGTTCTGCGTGGCGAGCGAAGCGGCTTCGTCGCTGATGCGCCTGGCGTGCTCGTAGGCTCGGTCGCTGCCGATCCCGGCGGTCGCCAGATACGCGTCGGTGCCGATCCACATAGAGGGTTCCCGTATAACAGAGACTGCGCGAACCGCACCGTCGAACCTTGACGCTACGCGTCCGGCGAAGCGGGCCGCATGCTTGGCAGGCTCTGAACCGTCGGTGGCCACCAACAGGCGGCGTAACTCGGGCATGGTCACCTCTCGAGATTCAGATGTCGTCGGCGGTCCGATCGATTCGCCGGTGGATCGCTTCCATGATGTCGTGCTGAAGCCGGCTCAACGCACGGGACACCGCCAGCTCGTATTCGATGTGGGGATCAGGGTTTTGGTGGCTGCGCCGGGCCTCGGCCGTGGCTGCGTAGGCTGATCCGAACCCAACCAGAGTCACCGTGGCCGCCACGCTGTCCGGGTGCGACGCGAGCGAGACGGCCATCGCTACGTCCGGGCTGCGATCCAACGCGTCACCTCCTGGTGTTGCTGCCTCCATCGTCGCGTACGGAGCCTCTTGTGAGGAGAGGCGTTAGGCCCTAGCGCGCCGCAGGTCGACGCCTGGTGACCGCCATCTACAGTCGGAACCAGACCTTCGCGGGCCAGATTCGCCGTCGCCGGCGTGATCGCGTCCACGTCGTTGATCACGGGCCGCCCGAGCTGCTCCGTCGCTGTCGCCACCCCCGGGAACTCACCGCATCCGAAGGATCGGGACGCGGGAGCGGCGGTGACAGATGGGACTGGGCCGTGGCGGACTCGGCAAAGCCCACGAAATGATTCCCAGCTGCATAACCAGCCGAGTATGGGGATCGCCGACTCCTCTTATCGGCCTCTCAGCCGGGAAGACACCCGGCTCTCCCTCATCTCATGGGCTCTACCGAGCCATAGCCAAGCACAATGGGGGCGTCGCCGCCAGGGCCAAAGGTCCCGGCTTTCACCTCAGCTGATGACTTTCCCCGATCGGATCTTCGCACCCCAACCCATGACCATCAGAACCGCTCAGGAAGTGCCGTTCCAGAGCACTCGGTGAAGTGGGCGATATCGAGCAGATTGGGTGATAGGTGCGGGCGTCACCGGGCTGGTCGGGTTGTTCATTGGATGCCTCGCGACCTCCGGCCGCCACGAGCCCACCCGACCTCGGGTAGGCCTGTCTTCTCGCCGGGCATCACACAGCCGCCACAGACGTGCCAGACAACAAGAACTCAGTCTATTTGGCCACAATCGGCAACCAGGGCGCGCCGTGGCGAAAAGGTGGTTGGGCCGATGGCCTCTGTCGCGCCGGTCGTGCTGAGAGAGATACTGGGAATGTCATCGAAAGGAAAAGACATGACGAAGACGGCCCAGAAGCCCTTTGCGCTCGTTGACCGCATGGATCTCAGTCTGCTTTGTCCTCACTGCGACGAAGAAATCGCCGAGGTGTACCGGAAGGGGACCGGCTTCCCCTTGGCCCAAGGCCGGACGCTGGTCTACTTCTGTCCGCATTGCCTCAAGGTCTTGGGGTTTGCGCAAGGACGGGTCTTCTGACGATGGCTTACGCCCATGCGCTGCATGGTGTAACGATGTGAAGATGGGTATATATGGAGGAGGTCAATGGCGAATGACTAGGTACGAGTTCCCATCGGTCGGGTTCTTGATTCTTGGGGTGTTGAGTGTTGCGGCGTCGCTGCTGTTCATTGTGCGCGCCGCCGGCGTTGAGGCGACTGCCGAGCGGATCTGGTCCGCCGTTGTATTCGGCGCGATGGGCGTCTTCTGGTTGGCGGTGTACTGGTCCTCTCGCCACAGCCCGACCCACTGAGTGTCGGCGAGGTCCGAGGGACACGCCGAAGGGCCGATCGGCTCGTATTCGAGTCGCGCTCGTTGTGGCGCGTTGCGGGGGGATCCGGGTGTTGTGGGTCGCCGCTGGCGAGGGAACCGGGTCGGTGCTATGCGTCAGCAGGGTTTGGGGTCCTGCGGGACCTGCAGGTCCGGAACCGTGACACGCTAACTCGACGTCATAATCACATGAAGAACATGCGCTTTCGTGCTGCCCTCATTGCCCTGGCCCTGGTAGCGGCGGCGTGCGGATCGTCCGATGAAACGGCGACGACCCCCGGACCAGGACCGACGACGAGCAGACCCACTCCGACCACCGCCGACCCCGGCACCCGTACGGAGGTCTTCACCCCCGGCGAGGTGATCCGGGTAGACGTCCCCCGCACCACCCCCGCGGTCACCGACGCAGACATCGCCGCGGTGGTGGCCGCCGATACCGCGTTCGGCCTCGATCTGTTCCACGTCGTGGCCGGAGACGACAACCTCATGGTGTCGCCATATTCCATCGCCACTGCCCTCTCAATGCTGTATCCCGGGGCGAGAGGAATCACCGCCACCGAGATCGCCGATGTACTCCACCTCACCGTCGACGACGCCACCCTCCACGCCGTCCGCAACCACATCGACACCGCCCTCGCCACCCCGCCCCCACCGATGGGCGACGAAGACACCAGAGAGCCCTTCACCATTCGCCCGGCCAACTCGGCCTGGGGCCAAGGCGGCTACCCGTTCCTCGACGAATACCTCGGGATCTTGGCCGAGAACTACGGAGCCGGTCTACGCCTGCTCGACTACATCGGAGATCCCGAGGGCTCCCGAGCCATCATCAACACCTGGGTCGAGGACGCCACCGAAGACCGCATCAAGGACCTGATTCCCCAAGGCGCCGTCACGGTCGACACCCGTCTGTCGCTGGTCAACGCCATCTGGTTCAAGGCCAACTGGTTCGAGCAGTTCGACGCCGCCGCCACCATGCCGGGCACGTTCACCCTGCTCGACGGCACCGAGATCGAGGTCCCCCTCATGCACGCCGGTCTGCGTACCGGCTACGCCAGCACCGACCGGTTCGAAGCGGTCCGCCTGCCCTATGCCGGTGATGCCGCCATGGTGGTGCTCCTTCCCAAACAGGGTTCACCGGCTGAACTGGCAGCAACCCTGGGCCCGGATGATCTGGACATTGCGTGGGGTGAGTACCTGGTGGAGGTCACCCTGCCTTCCTTTGAATTCGAAGCCGAGATCGGCCTCAAGTCGGCGCTGCAGGAGTTGGGTATGCGGGCTGCGTTTGAGTCGCCCTTCGGTGACGGTGCCGACCTCACCGGCATCACAAGAATCCGAGAGCTATTCGTCTCGGACGCCTTCCACAAGACCTTTATCTCGCTGGACGAGGAAGGAACCGAAGCGGCCGCCGCTACCGCCATCATCGTCGGCCTCGAATCAGCTCCCCAGCCCGCCACCTTCACCGCCGACCATCCCTTCCTGTTCTGGATCGAGCACTCCCCAACCGGAGAGATGCTCTTCCTCGGCCAGGTCACCAACCCGGCGTAGGTTGCGCCCAGTTCCCAGCAGCCTCAACCAGCCATCCGGGTCGCCAACGCAGCGCAAACCTACGCGCTCTTCACGAGCGCTCCCTGGTTCGCGATCTACTACAGAAGCACCGGCGCGTACCGCATCCGAGCAAAGGGAACTCCGCAAGAGATGGGGTTCGACATCCATATGATCGGTAGACCACCTGAGCGTACGATCAGAGAGACGCACCACATGGCTGCGCTCGTCCGCCAAAAAGGAGGACTTGATGCCGACCATCACCACCTATCACCGGGGCGACATGCTTTTCGAAAGCATCCTTGGCAACCACTCCCTCGAGATCGACGTGCCGGCCGAGGGTGACGCCGCCAGCCGCTCCTATTTGCCGGTTATGCGCTACCCGTGATGGGTCGCCTGGTGCTACTTGGATTACCTGCTGCCGCCGCCCCTGCTGTAGTAGCTCCATCGGCTCTGTTTGAGGGGTGCCGCGATCGCGCCATCAGCAAGCAGTCCTGTTTCCTCAGAGGGGTGTGTTAGCCCACCGAGGATTGCTGACTTGGCGTCACTGAACTCGGCCTCTGTGAGATGGCCGCTGTCGCGCAACTCAGCGAGAGCAGTCAGCGCGGTGGTAGCGCTCTCGGGGCTCGTGGGGTTGGCTGAAATGGTAGGGATTGGAGCGGGGGCGCCTCTCCGATGTGGCTGAACCTGTCGGCGTAATGGCCACAGTCGGCCGGCGCCAATAGGCTCAGTTTTCAGGTCGATGGCTTGGACTCGAGCGTGCGCCCATAATCTCACCGACTGCATTGGATGTGGTTGCCTGTCGCTTCGATCCTGTGCCATCTTCAACCCCTCCGACAGCATTGCCGACCGCGGGGCGGGTGCCGGCTACCTTCTCGGCGGCGAGAAGGTGGCTACCCGGCCGGTCGTGACACCTCCACGGCGATGACGCGATGGGGCGCGGACTCCAGCACCTCGATGCGCAGCTCCCCGACTTCGATCACGTCGCCCGGCTCCGGGACCCTGCCCGCGGTATCGATGACCAGCCCGGCCACGGTCGTCCAATCACCCGGGGGCAGGTCGATCCCCGTCGCCTCGGTGAGCTCGTTGATGCCCGCGGCGGCATCCACCCGCCATCGCGCGGGCCCGATCTGGTGGATCGACGGGCCCGGTGCGGTTTCTGGCTCGGCGATTCCTCCCACCAGCTCCTCGACCACATCCTCGATGGTCACGATGCCTTCGGTGCCCCCGTGCTCGTCGACGACGACGGCAAAGTGGAGCCCAGTTCGCTGCATATCGTCGAGCAGGTCGACGACGCGTCTGCCCTCTGGCACGATCAGCTCGGGCCGGGCGGCGAGACGGGCGGGACGATCCGGGTCCTCCAAGGCCGCTGAGGCGAGATCGCGCAGCCGGACCATCCCGATCAGCGTGTCCAGGTCACCGTCGAACACGGGAAGGCGCCGATGCCCGGCCTTGGAGGCAATCTCCAGAGCCTGGGCAACGGTGGCCTGGGCAGGGATGCCGACGACTTCGGTGCGGGGTACCAGGATCTCGTCGACCGTGAGGTCGCCGAGCGCGAAGGCACGCCGGATCAGATCGAGGTCGGTGTCATCGATCCTTCCCGCCTTGGCGGCAGCCGCGGCCAGGCGCACCAGCTCCTGCTCGGTGACCGCGGTGGGGGAGGCCACGCCCGATCCCGGGGCCTGCAAATCAGCGAACCACACCAGCACCGACACGACGGGGCGGAACAGCGTGGCGAGTATGCGAACCATAGGAGCGGTGAGCTCGGCGACCCGTACCGGGTGATGTACCGCAAACGTCTTCGGAATCGACTCGGCGTAGACGAACAACAACACGGTGAGCACGATCGATGAGATGGTGATCCCCAGGTTGCCGAAGTGGCGGGCGGCCAGCGTTCCTGCCAGCGTGGCGGCGGCGATCTGGGCGAGCAACACCGCAAGGAGGATCGTGTTCATCACCCTGGGCAGATCGTCGAGGAGGGGAAGCACTCGGGCCGCACCCCGCTCCCCGCCGTCGGCCCTCACCTCAACCCGGACCGGAGAGACCCTCAACAAAGCCGCCTCGGCGGCGCCCAGCACGCCGGCCGCCGCGATCAACGCCAGCAGCAATGCGATCATGAGAAGATCGGTGCTCATCCGTTAAGTCTCGCGTACCGTGGCGCCATGAGAATCCTGGCCTTTCTCGCCATGGCGGCCGTGTTGTTCTTCGCGGTGGTGTGGACCCAGCAACGCCGTCTGCTCTACTTCCCCGCCCAGGATCCCGGGCCCCCGCCTCGGGGTGGGTCGAAGTAAGCATCCCCGGCCCCGGTGGACACGACCTGGCAACCTGGCAGTGAGTGGCGGGAGCAGCGGCCCGCGCAGCGATGATCGTCCTGTTCCCCGGAAACGGGGGTAACCGGGCCGGCCGGATCCCAACCGGAGACGCCCTCGCCGAGCGAGGTTTCGCCGTCGTTCTGGTCGACTACGGCGGGTACGGCGGCAACCCCGGCGCGCCGACCGAGGCCGGGCTCGCCGAATCGCCTCACGATGTGGTGCGGGATCGCCCACGACCTGAAGGACGAGTGCGCCGTCGTTAGCCACGTAGAGACCACCGTTGTGACCGCCGAGCGAACGGGCGTACTCATTGATCGGTCCCGCCCCGGCTGCGGTCTCGATGTCCTCGCAATCTGCGGGGAGTTCCCCGGCAGGTACTCGGCCTCCCAGGTCACCACGTCGGACTGTCCGAGCACCTCGACGACACCATCGATAGGTGGCCAGGTCACGACGACTGCCCGGTCGCCCCACAGGACGCCGTTCGCTTCCTCGGACGAGCCGTCCATGTCGAGGCCAGCGGCCACCGGACCGGAGCATTTCGCCCAGTCGACCTCCCAGGACGACCGAGCCCAGGCCCACAAGGATGACGATCGCCGCCGCAACCGGCGCCATCCACCATTGGCCCATCCTGCTAGACGGCGATCCGGATTCGAACTGGAGTGATTCCCACTCGGGGACGGGCGGCGTTTCGTCCATCACGGGTTCCAGCCCCTCGACGAAAGCCTGCCGGATATGGGCGGTTCAGATCGCTAGTCGTTCCATCCGCGGCACACGAATTCTCGTCCGAGCCGAGCCGCGCGAAGCAAGAGACGGGGACGGTCAGGCCAAGCCGGGGCTCGTCGTTGCACCTCGAGCCTGCCAGAACTCGTTGATGGCGTGCTGGATGCGTACATACCAGACGATCTGGCCGATCAACGGCAGCAGGAACCACAGGCCCCACAGTGTGGTGATCCGCGGTTGCTCACCGGCGTCCAGATACAGATTCTCGACCTCGTTCGCCATGAGGAACATCGTGATCGGAACGAAAACGATGGTGAGCAACAGGTAGGCAACCCCACCAAGGCCGTTGCGCCGATACGTCTCGAGCTCCTCGCCATTCATATACGACCAGACCCACGTCCATATACCGAAGGTCACGATGGCCACGAGGATGGTGAGCCCAACCGAACGGGGCGTGCCGATCGGTTCGCGAGGTACCTCGGCACCGGATTGTTCCATGGGTGGTGGAATCGCAGGATCTGTCATGCGTCCATTATCACCCGGGCACTCCGCACCCCGCTAGAGGCTAACGACCCCGCCATATCGGCTCAGTGTCATGCTTTGGGGACGCCTGGCGGGCTGGTTCTCCATATCGGTGCCCACCGTTGGTGTGGCTTGTTGTGTGTTTTGCCACCCGTCGGGCGCGCCGGACCGGCCGGCGTGGCTGATAGGAGAGTGACCTCCCGGCCTGTACTGAGGCGTGCACACCGACCGGTCCTTTGGACCCCTCACGATGGAGGAGACAGGATCATGGTCGTATTGGGAACGGATACACAAAAGCGGCGCCTGAGGGCCCGCGTGTACTGGTTTCTTTAGTGGCGTGCTGATTAGCGGGGGGTCTCCCGGAGCCCGTAACCGGCGACACCGAACGCACCAAGAAGCACCAGACCGCCGACGCTCAGCAGCGCGGCAGCAAGCCCGGATCCGCCCGCAGTGCTGCCTCCCCCGGCACTCACCCCGCCGATCGGGGTCTCCGTCGTCGTCGTGACCGGTGGTTGCGTGGTCGAGGTGGTCGGCGCGGGTGGCGGCGTGGTGGTGGTCGTAGTCGTGGTCGTCGGCTGGCAGACGGTGGCGACAACCACCGTGTCCCCTGCCAGGCTGGCGACGCCGTGTGGCCCGAGCCGGATGCTGGCGGTGATCGTCTCCCCGAGCACGAGATTCGACGTTGCCGTGGCGACTCTCCCAGCTGCGCTTTCGAAGTCGGAAACCACCACGCTGGTCCCACCGCTACTGATGATGAAGTCGTTGCCAGGGTGCATCGACTCGTTGTTCCGCACTGTTGCCGTACCGGTACATGTCGCGCCGATCAGGTCGGCAGCCACGGCGACCTGGGTGACCTGGACGACCTCCCCCTCGCTGCCATAGACGTTCCCAGCGAACTGGAGGCGGATCTCTTCTTCCTGGCAGTCATCTCCGAGTGCTGTCCCGGCTCCGGAAAGGGTTGCGAGCAAGGCCACTACCACGACTATCGCCACCTGCAACATGAGCGTCCTCCCACTCTGAGCGGCTGGTCCGGACCTGACCCCAGCGTCCGAACCGCTATCAGTATCAGGCTATGGACTGCCAAAGGCAGGGGGTAGAGGCAAAAGCCCATTTCGCGCCCCGGGATCAGCCCTCGACGACCTCGTAGCGGTCGCGGATGAAGAAGAACCGCCAGATCATCTCGCGTGGCCGCTTCACCCACGCGAAAGTGTCACCGGGGGGCCGAGGACGCGCGGGGGGACGGGATCTCATCTGGGGCCCCACTGGAACGCGGCCGGGGCAAGGTGCTCGGCCCGTTGGTGTTCTCGATGGAGCCGCGTTGCCAGGGACTGCGGGGGGACCACTGTCGGTCGCCTGGTTCTCAACGAAGGTGAACTGATGGGACCCGAACCGGCGGCCTCTCGACTGCCAGTCAAGAGCAGGGGGGTTCCGCCTAGTCCCGGCTCGTCCCGATTTGTAGCGTCACCTTGGCCGGCCCGGGCAAGGCCCAAGCCGATCGCGACCATCGAGCTGATGGTCGGCGCGGGAGCGGCGTTGATCCTGTTGAACCTGGTCCAGGTCGCAGCGGGGCTCGCCGAAGCCGATCCGAGTCCGCCTGGTGAAGTCATCCCGTTTATCGCAGCCACCGCCTCTCTCGGGGTCATTGCGCTACCAATGGTCCGGGCTGGTCAACGACTCGGGCACGGGCTCGCCATCGCGTTCGCTGTCGTGTCGATGATCGGCATGGGCCCCACAAGCTGTTCCTCGAACACGGCGGCATCATCGCACCCGTCGCCATCGTCGGCTTCGCATCGGAGATCGCGCTCATCTGGGCCGCAAGGGGCTCCGAGGCTCGTCGTAACCCCCGGCGGATCACCCTCGTGGTCGCCACGGTGGGTTCATTGGACGGGACGCGGTGGCGGGCAGATGGAGGCGGGGCCCCTCAACCGACGACTCGTTCAGGTGCTCATCACCGATCCCGAACCAATGATGTTCCACGGTGAGGTGGTGCGTCGAAACAGGGCGGCGATGGGATACATCCGATCCGCCTCATATGGGGTCACGTTGGGTGGCGCTGTCGGCTTGGCGAGGATCGAGGCCGATGAGCCCATGACCAGCGAGTATCTCAACCATGGGACCTGGGAGACCGAGATCGTCGATCGGAAGTATCCAGCCATCGTCTCGATCAGGCCTCTTTACGACCCGACTTCGGAGCGAGTGAGAATGTGACCCGGTGGGGGCAGGCCCGCAGTCTGGTCACTGCGATGTCGACATGGCACGTCCCGGGCTGCAAGGAGCCGCTCGGCCACTGCCAGCTCGTTGACCGGATGGCGAGAGGGTCCTTTGGCTCTATCCGACAGGCTTCCGAGCCGTGAGGATACTGCTCAGGGGGTGCTGATGACGCTACCGAGTTCGCCGCAGCCCTCGCGGCGGCTCGGAGCGTCGGCGATGGTCGTAACGGTGGTGCCTGAGTGGTTGGGAGCCGCCGGATAGGGAAATGGGCTACGCAGGAGGTCAACCGTCATGGCAACGAAGCGACTCATATGGGTCGATGTCGGGATGGGCGTCGCCGCTGGATCCGCCATTGCCCTCTTAGTGTTCGGACGCAACAGCGACAACTTTGTCCCCATGATGATTGCCTTGATAGTTGCCGTCGTCGTGTGGGCGTTTGTTGCCGAACTCGCCGCGATCAGAGCCGAGGTCGCAGAACTAGAACGTATCTGGGACGCTGAGGCCCCAATCAACACCGAACCAGTCTGGCATTAACCACGCTCGCCCGGATCGTTGCGACTCTGGGGTCAACGCGCTGTCCCTGGTCTGTCCTGCACCATTCCGGCACAGCTGATCTGTGCGGCAGCGTTCAGCCACAACGTATGGCCTAGAGACGGTGGAACGAGATGTCTGGACAATCTGGTCTGGGATCGCGACTGTCGGCTGTCGCGATCCACCGACTCCCGCGAACTAGCCGTCGACCGCTACGGAATGGATGTCGGCGGGTCCCTCCCGTTCCACCATGGTCCCCTATTCCGCATCGAGGAAGACAGCGGCGAAGGCCGCGATGCGTCGGGTGGGCGTGCACCCCCGGTCAACGGCAGGCCCGCAGGAGCCAGGTCCGCTCTATGGCCAGATCCCCCGCTGCTCGGTTGCCCGCCGGCAGCGCTGCACTGCGACGACGTGAGCCGCGGTGCGTAGCGTCGGGCGCGGCAACGGCGCGTTGTCGGGTCGTACGTTGACCCACGCATCCTGGTATTGGTCTAGCTGGTCGAGCAGCGCTGCTCGGGTGGTGACCATTGCATCGGTTGCACTGAACATCGTCGCACGGAGACGGCCCTGGACCTCCGCCTCGGTCCAATGCTCGTGAGCCAGATTCTGGGCCCACTCGAAGTAGGAGACCACCACCCCGCCGGCGGCGCTAAGAATGTCCGGCACGACGGGGATGCCGCGACCCACAAGGATGTCGTCGGCTTCAGGAGTGGTTGGCCCGTTAGCGCGACGGGAACGGTCGGTTTACGATATCAGTCTCACCGTGGCGGAGATGGACATCGGCGGGCGCTTCGATGAAATCAGTGCTGAACTGGCCACACACATGCCAATCCTGGCGCGTGCCGAGTTCGTGAACCTGATGGCGGGCCGTCAACAACCTGGATCGTGGCGGACGCTGGAAGCCTTAGCCCTCGGTTAGACCCCCCTCTGAGGTCGCATCGAGGTAGCGCATATGTGCCGATATGCGCTACCTGAGATCGGGTTACCAGTGGTTAGCCGCTGACGGTGATGATCGTTGCATGGTGGGTGTTGACCGGTGCTCCGGTCTCGACGAAGCAGTTGACCGAGTACAACCCGGCCCTGTCGAGGGTCACCGTCACTTGGTACTCGGTGTCTAGCTGTGTAGGGGGAAACTTCGCCTCCCAGAACTCGTAGGGGGCTGTGTCTCCTTGTTCGGTTCCAATGGCCTCGAAGATCCCTTTCTCGTCGATCTCCTCAGCGGTGATGCCATCAGGCACTGTCCACACCACGAATCCGACACCGGTGTCGTCGGACTCGTTGATGAACGTGAACGTCACTTCGGAGTTCAAGTCGAACTCGGTCTCACCTTCATAGGTGCAGCCGCTGCCGTCATAGACCTTCGTTGGTTCGCTGCTGGCGGTCGTTGCTTCCGGTGTGGTCGCGAGGGTCGTCGTGGTCGTCGGTGCTTCAGTGGTGGCTGTGGTTGTCGTCGATGCTGGAGGTGGCACCGTTGCAGCCGGTGACGCATCGTCGTCCGACGAGCTGCACGCCGCAACGACCAGGACCATGACCACCATCGGCGCAACGGCCCTCACCTGTCGCCGCCAACTCCTCCTGCCGTGACTTTCCATAGGGTTGTGTCTACCTCCCTGAGCCTCCCGGTAAATCTGGTCGGTCTGCGGGTTCATGTCCGTCCTCCGTTTCTGCCGCGCACTCCTGCGAACAGCGCCTCGCAATGAATGCATCACTCGGCTGTTGCGGGTCTGCCGGTATTTGCACCCATCAGTCTCGGGCCGTTGCGTTCCACAGCCACAGGTCAGTCGTCTCGTCCCGCGAACCACACTGCCGCATCGAGATCCGTGTGGTCACCTGGCCTTTCTGCTCCGACCACCACCACCTTTGATCCCGCGGCGGCCACGCCGGTCATCTCCGCCAAGCCGAAACTCGCCGGACCGGGGGTGACTCGGGACCAGCTGACTCCCGGCGGGTTCGTCATCCGGAGCCAAGTCGGAGGATGTCGTCTCCTTCGACGAGATACAGGACGCCGGAATCGCCAACCGCGATCGAGCCCACGTCCTCGAATCCGCTCGCCACGGCGACAGTTCCACCATCCGATGTAATCCGCCAAACCGTGCCTAAATCTGTCGCAACATAGATTCTCCCAGACGGATCGACATCAAGTGAATGTGCCGACCCTGCCACGGTGGCGAAGACCTGCATTGAATCGACCGAGCCGTCATCGCTCAAAGTGACGACCCAGACTTTGCCTGTACCGTTCACAACGAACAGCTGATTGGCAGGTGCATACACGATGTCCAGGACATAGGCGTCGGCAGGGCCCCTTAGGACTGCCGCAGTCGCCAGCTCAATCGGTGTGCCAGCCTCACCGTTGGGTAGGACCTCCACTTTGGTAATCCTGATGCCGGACTCTACAAACCCAGCAACATAGAGGTCCCCGTCGTCGTCGATGGCGAGCGCAGGCACCCCCTCATAGTCAGATCCGCCAAGCAATGGGCCAATGAATGACGCGGCGCCCCAGGTCGGGGGGTTTGCCTCATCGCTGAGTCGGTAGACCTCGTCGTAGTTGGTGTAGTACACAACGCCATTGGCGTCTAACGCGAGCGAGTGAAGGTCTTCACCCGGATCCGGGACAATCGTCACAGTTTCGCCTGCTGTTCCGTCGGCAAGGACCTCCACTCGAATGACGCGGGCCGGGCCGTGCTCCAGGATGATCAATCGTCCGGAGGAATCGACTGCCACGTCGTTCGGACCTCCCAGATCAGCAACGAAAAGCTCGGCTGTTCCTGCGCCGATCGTTTGATTTGGCGCCGGTCCATTCGGGCTGAGCAACAGTGGTACGAGACCGACCACAAGGATCGTGGCCGCCGCCGCACCAATCGAAACCAGCCATGCTCCGTGAATTCGATGTCGGGGGGCAATCTCTTGTGCATCATCAGGATCGATATCGTCGATGTGTGTATTGAGCTGTCGGCCGTACTCGGACAGCTGTCGTTCTAGTTCAAGAGGCAACTTGGACCTCCAAATCGGATCGGAGCTTGGCCATCCCTCGAGTGAGGTGTTTTCGCAACGTTCCCCCCTTGATTCCCATGACATCGGCCGCTTCAGAATGTGTGTATTCGAATGAGTAAACCAACATGACTGCCGTTCGCTGGTTGGTGCTGAGGCGCTCCAATGCAGCTGGCAGACCGGGTTCCACCCAGATCGGTGAACCCTGAGCAATCTGTGGCAGCACAGGAGTAGGCCTTCGAATCCTCCTTGAGCGACTTGTCGCTGTCCGGTACAGATAGCCGACAGGATTCGCCATCTGCTCAACCTTCTCCCAGTGCTCCCATGCGTAGGCGAAGGCTTCCGCAGCGCTCTCCTGCCCGAGATCGAGGCCGTACCGTGCCACAAGAGCGTGTTCAAGCCGTGGTGACATCTCCTTCACAAAACGCGTGAACGAATCGGAGTGGAGCTTGTGCTGAGTTGACAACCGATACACCTCCCACTTGTTAAAGCTACAAGTGGCGGTTTCGAGAGACACCGAATCTAGAAAAGCCAGACAACGGCCAGCGCATAACCGGCAATATGCGCCCCCTCATCCACTCCCGCAGGTAGCGCATATGTGCCGATATGGGCGGGTGTATCTGTGCGATCGAGCGGATGGGGCCTATCGCTCAACAAATCCGAGAGCTTGATTTTCGTCGTGTGCGGTTGCCACCGGAACTGCGCGAAAAAGAGCGGTTGATTCCGTCAGCTCATTGCGAAAGCGTAACCCCACGGGCCCAGCCAGATGGTCTCATCCGTCGCCTTCACCCGGCGCCCGACGACACGCGCCCTGCTCGACCACGGTAGCTCGACCGGGTCGCGCGCAACGTTGACCAGAACCGTTGCCGTCGAGCCGTCGTCGGCGCGGCGGCGGACCGCCAGGACAGAGGGCACCGGCGTGGAGATCGATTGTGCCGCATCGGGGTGAAAGGCCGGGCTGGAACGGCGCAGCGAAGCCAGTTCCGCCATCCCCTCCAGCGCCATCCTCGCCATGGCCGAGGAGTTCTCGAGTTCGGTCTCCAGATGGTCGGTATCGGTCTCCTTGGGGCGGTTGATGGTGCGCGCTCCGCCGGGCCCCTCCGCGGCGGCGCCGTCGTTCGGGGTGGCGAAGAAGCTGTGAACGTAGATGGCAGGGATCCCACCGATGGCGAAGATGATGGCGTGGGAGGAGAGGTGTCGCTGCAACGCATCATCACCATCGGTTGGACCGCGGATCAGGTCGAACCAGGTGGCGTTCAACTCGTACGGGGTGGTATCGCCATCTGCATCTGCGCGCATGGACACGCGGCCCCCAGAGTCCTCAGCCAGGCGCACCAACCGATCGACTTCGGCAGGAGACAAGATGTCCTCGGCGGGGCGCAGCCCGACCCCGTCGTGGGAGCCGAGGAAGTTGACGACGGTCGTCTGCGGCGCCGTGTCGTCGAGCCGATCCAGGAACTCCGCCAGCTTGGAAGCATCGCCGGTAGTGAAGGCATGCAGGGTCAGGGGCGGCAACGGGAATTGATAGACGGCGTGAGCCTCCGGGACGATACTCCCCAGGTAGGACATGTTCTCCCGGTGCGGGACGTTGGTCTCGGTGAGCAGCAGGGTGCCGGGGTGTGCTTGGTCCAGGCACGCCCGGAGGAACTGCACGATCCGGTGGGTCTGAGGAAGGTGGATCGAGGGGCTCCCCTCTTCCTTCCACAGGAAGCCAACGGCATCGAGCCTGATCATCCGTGCCCCCCGGTCGACGTAGCGGAGGATCACCTCGAGGATTCGGAGCAGAACCTCGGGGTTGCGGTAGTCGAGGTCGGCCTGGTCGGCGGAGAAGGTCGTCCAGATCCACTCCTCGCCCCGGGAGGTGGTGACGGGTGTCAGTATCGGGTGTTCCCGAGCGCGCACCACGGCGGTGAGGTCCGCTGCGGATCGGCGACGCGGAAGAACCCGGCGAATTCCTCGTCGCCCTTGCCCCAACGGCTGAACCACTCGCCTTCGACCGAGGCGTGGTTGATGACCGCGTCCACCATCAGCCGGGTCGACGCGGCCAGACGTTCGACGTCCTCCCACGTGCCGAGCTCTGTCGCCACCGCCGAGTAGTCGGTGATGGAGAACCCGGCGTCGGAGGAGGATGGGAAGAACGGCAGGACGTGCATGCCGTTGCACGAGGCGGCGAGGTGGTCGAGGTAGAAGCGGCGGAGCGTCAGCAGCGGCGGCTCGCCGCGGCGCTGGAACTGGTCGGGGTAGGTGATCAGCCACACGTCGTGCTCATCCCACAGCGGCTCGTCCATTGCCGGTGCGCGGCGGGCCCCAAGCATCGCCTCGACTCGCGGGGCCAGCGAGGCAGCCTCGCCCGCGCCATAGAGATCCACCAGGCGGTCACGCCAGGTGAGGCGAGGTCGCAGGTCGCTGCCCACTTCTTTCATTCATCACCCACTACGAGAACGAAGAACACCGAATCAGGGGCTAAAGACCCTCGCCGGATGTGCCGGGGGCTAATAGTGTCTAGCGTATAACAAATCGGCGACCGCCAATGGGCGGTGGTTCCGCTGCCCTTTCGGAGGTCGCCACGGGCAAGCATGACGGAGGAGGGCGAAACGCGGCGAACGCGTTCCCGCACTCGCTCCTTGGAGACGGGAGGATCATATGACGACGAAACGCTACAACTACGCATTCCTGCTGGTTGTGGTCTTTGCGGTCTTCGCCGCGGCGTGCACGTCGAGCGACGACACGACCACGACAACAGCAGGTGAGGCGGCCGCGACCACGACCACAGCAGCACCGGCGGAGACCACGACCACGGCAGCTGAGGCGGAGCCGGTAACGATCTCGTTCTGGAGCACCGAGACCGAGTCGGCGCGATTGGTGAAGACCCAGGAGATCATCGACGCCTTCACGGCGGAGACCGGCATCAAGGTGCAGATGGTTCCCGTCGACGAGGATGCGCTGCCCCAGGTCATGCTCACCAATGCCGCTTCGGGAACGCTCCCGGATGTGGTGTTCCACCCGCTCGATTTCACCATTGGCTGGGCGAACGCTGGCATCCTGGATTCGGCGGCGGCACAGCAGGTCGTCAGCGACCTGGGTGCCGACACCTTCTCACAGGGCGCGCTGACGCTGGCAACTGGCAACGAGGGGCTTGCTGCGGTTCCGTCCGATGGCTGGGGTCAGCTGCTGATCTACCGCAAGGACTTGTTCGACGCTGCCGGGCTGGAGAAGCCGGACACGTTTGACAAGATCGAGGCGGCAGCTGCGGCGCTGAACGATCCCGGCAGCGACCTGTTCGGGATCACGGCGTCCACCGATCCAGGAGCGGTGTTCACGCAGCAGACCTGGGAGCACTTCGCATTGGCGAACGGGTGCGAGCTGGTCGATGATTCGGGCGCCATCACACTCGAAACAGCGAACTGCACCGAGGCGATCGACTTCTACACCAGCCTCATCAACAACTACGGCCCTGCGGGTTTGCAGGATGTGGTGAGCACCAGGGCAACCTACTTCGCCGGTCAGGCGGCGATGATCGTATGGTCGCCGTTCATCATGGACGAGATGGCTGGCCTGCGCGACGCTGCGTTGCCGACCTGTCCCGAGTGTGTTGACGATCCTGCGTTCCTGGCGAAGAACAGCGACTTCGTCCCGGCCTTTGCCGGCCCGAGCGGTGCTCCTGCACAGTACGGCCAAGTGTCCTACCTGGGCATCGGCAAGACCGACAACACGGACGAGGCGATCGCCTTCGTCGAGTACTGGCTCTCCGAGGGATACCTGGACTGGCTGTCGGTGGCACCCGAGGGCAAGTTCCCGATGCGACAGGGGACCCAGGACGACCCAACGGTGTACATCGAAGGCTGGCGCGCACTGACCAGCGGCGTGGATCGCCAGGCTCCGCTGAGCGACTTCTACTCAGAAGACGTCATCAACGGCCTTATCACCGGTTCGGACAACTTCGCCCGATGGGGATTCACCCAGGGCGAAGGCGAGCTGGTGACCGCCGTGTACGCCACGCTGATCGTGCCCTTGACGCTCGATCAGGTGCTTGCGGGTGACCTGACCGCTGAAGAGGGGGCGGCACAGATGCAAGACCTCGCCGAGGAGGAGCAGTCCTTCCTAGGAGGCTGACCCGTTGATTGATTCGAGTGGGGGTCGGTTGCACGGGCCCCCACTCGATTTGCATACTGCCCCATGACCCAGCTCCAGGCCCCAGAGTCGATCGAGACAGAACGACGAAGGCGGCGTAGGAGGAAATCTGGCATGGCGCGCCGCGAGAGCCGGCTCGGTGTCGCTCTCATCCTTCCCGCCGTCCTGGTGGTCGCGCTGGTGGTCGTCTTCCCGCTGATCTGGAACATCGCACTCAGTTTCCAGGACGCCCGCCTGATCAACATCAGAGAAGTCGGCATCATCGGGTTCGACCCGACGTTGCAGAACTATCAGACCGTCACCGGCGCCAGCGACTTCTGGCCGGTGCTGCGCACCACGCTCATCTACACCGTCGCCGGAACCATCTTGTCGGTTGCCATGGGGTTGTGGGCCGCGTTGGCCCTGCTCACGGCCTTCCCCGGTCGTGCTCTGGTTCGCGGCCTCGTTCTCTTCCCCTACGTCGTCCCGGTGATCGCTGCCGCCTTCGTGTGGAAAATCATGCTCAACCCGAACTTCGGAATCGTCAACGTCTGGCTGGAACGGCTCGGCTTCGGCGCCGTCGACTTTCTCAACACCCGCAGCTACGACATCAGCGTGTTCGGGATCTTCACGATCACCGTCCCTCTTGCGCTGCTGACCGTGATCGCCTTCGAGGCGTGGCGTTACTTCCCGTTCGCCTTCTTGTTCCTTCTCGCCGCGCTGCAATCAATGTCGAAAGACATCGAAGAGGCGGCGATGGTCGATGGTGCGACCATCTCGCAGCGTTTCTGGTACCTGACCCTGCCGGCATTGCGTCCGGTGATCGCGGTACTGGTGCTGCTGCGGTTCATCTGGACGTTCAACAAGTTCGACGACGTGTTCCTGCTCACCGGCGGCGGGGCAGGAACCAAGGTCATCACCGTCAAGATCATCGAGTGGCTCACCGGCCGAGGCAACGTTGGAGCTGCTGCCGCGCTGGGCATCGTGCTCGCCCTGATCCTCATCGTGCTCGTCGTGATCTACCTGAAGTTCTACTACCGGGAGGAGGGGACGGC
>PVMK01120283.1_pt1 | contig 22504 bp, 24 predicted proteins | sample 1853481 | NCBI WGS metagenome assembly PVMK01 (sample SAMN08533507, study PRJNA380276) | Marine sediment metagenome, whole genome shotgun sequencing project. | reverse complement strand
ATGCGGTTTGCAGAATGGAAAAAAGTGGGCGTTCGCAACCCTGCATTGAGGATATACGGATAGTCTTTAAGAAGGTCCGGCCTTGAGACCGGGCTCTCCGGTATTTCCGTATATTTTGGGAGGGGGTCATGCCCCCATTTCTCCAGAATGGTGGAAAAGAGCTCCACTTTTCCCGTGGGGGTAGAGAAGCCCTTTTCTTTATATTTATAATAAACTTGTTCCCCCTTCAGATATCCCTTTTCCTTGAATGTCTCCCAGGTCAAACCCACAGGTTCAAGCAGGTAGTCAAGGGCATCTTCCACCGTGTCCCACCACTCCTTTTCCTGTCCCATCTTCTTGCCCAGTTCCTGAAAAATCTTGTGGTCCTGCCAGCATTCTCCGATCTCCACTGCCTTTTGCCTGGCCAGCACGTAACCGTGTCGCTTCCAGTTGTCCGCCACGTGGTTCTGCTCAAGCCATGTCCCGGAAGGGAGAAAGATGTCCGCCAATTCCGCCGTGGGGGTGAGAAAGAAATCAATTACCACAAGGAAATCAAGTTTTTTTAAGGCATCATACGCCTCCCGGGCATTGGCCCTGGTTGACACGGGATTGGTGCCGCACAAAAGGCCCGCCTTCAGGGGGTAGGGCTTCCCGGTCAGAATGGCATCCCATGCCACCTTGGGTGTGATCATGGCCACCCTCGAGGCCAGCTTGTACTGATCGCCGCCCAGCCGTTTTTTCAACTGCTCTTTTGGGAGATCTTTGTGGCGGCAAAACTGGGAGACCGTTCGTACCGGCGGAGGCACAAAAAAGACATTTCCACCCGGTACGTCCAGGTTGCCTGTTGCGGCCATAAGACCTGTGATGATCCGAGTGCAGTCCGTACAGTTCAGGGTCTGTTCCGTGGGTACGCCCCAGTTGATACACCCGGGTTTTGTGGTGGCATACATCCTCGCGGCCTTTCGGATCAGGTCTTGTTTTACCCACGTGATTTCTTCTACCTTTTCAAGGGGGTACTCCCTGACCCTCTCAACAAAAGCATCCCACCCGTTGACATGGTTATCAACAAATTCTCTGTCATAGAGATCTTCTTCAATGATCACATTGAGAAAACCCATGGCAAGGGCCGCGTCCGTGCCCGGGCGGAGTTGCAGCCACAGATCGGCCCTTTTTGCCAAAAACCCCTCACGGGGATCGATGACAATCAGCTTGCTTCCTTTTTTATAAGCCCTCCAGAAACCCTCTCCCTTGTACTCGTCGGGGTTGGTCCACTGGGGGTTACAGGCCCACATGACGATACACTTTGGTTCACCGGCGTAGTCACAGACAGGGAGATTCCCGCATGTGATCAGGGTGGCAGCGACCCGGGATACATAACACATATGCCCTGCCGTAAGCACATTGGGTGTGCCCAGGAGGTTGGCAAACCGGTAAAGATGGCTCTCGTAATCCCGCCCTGTCCCTTGACCGATAACAATAGATTCGGCGCCATATTCTTTGATAACGGCGTTGAACTTTTGAGCCACCGTATCCAGGGCCTCATCCCAGGTGATTCGTTCCCAGCCCTTGCCACTTTTTTTCATGGGATAGAGAACTCTGTCCGGATGATAAGCCAATTGGGTGATCGCCAGCCCCTTGCTGCAAAGCGTGCCGTGACTGATGGGGGATTCCGGATCCCCTTCCACCTTTATCACCTTTCCGTCCTTGACATGGGCAATGACGCCGCATCCCCCATGACAATTACGGCAGGCGGTTCTAACTTTTTGTGTTTCTCCCATTGTTACCCTCCTTAAATCTCTTATGCTCCGACCTGGGCCGAGATACCAAACCTTGCGAGATGCATGAAGCTCAAAATGAATCGAGCATTTTCTCAATAGCCTGCATTCTTTGGGCCAGATCTTTCAGCTTATTGCCAAGTCGTTCAGTCTCCTCAATCTTCTCTTCATCTGCCTTAATTTCAGTATTTCTTTGTCCCCAGCTTTTCACTGTCCCCCTTTGGTCTTTATCAATTCTTTCCCAAACAAAAATCCGGGTTGGAATTGAACGTATAGGAAAAACTAAAAGATGGCCTTTAGTCATAGCAAAGGTCTTAGCAAAACTAAGAATTAGCCACCAAAGTCGTATACTTCACATCCCGTAAATCATTGACGTAGCAGTGGATACCCTCGCTCTCAACCATTTTTTCTGAATTGCTGTCGTTTCTGTTGACGTAAATAAGAGCTCCTGGTTGAAATAATCCACTTTTTCGAGCCGCGATCAGTTCTGGTAATTCATCGGCAGTGTGAGTAATAATGATATTTCCAAACCGCCTCTCAAGATCATAGACTGCTTTGAACGACCCAGGATCGGTTTTGTTGCCATGCCGTACCACACCTATCCTTTCGCCGATCTTGGGTACAAGTTGTTCTCTTAACCCTGGTGCAGGTTCAGAGGTGAAGATAATGGCGCCTTCTCCTGCCTCAAGTATCTCCTTGATAACCTCTAGGGCATCTTGGATGAAACAAGAGTCATAACAGAGTTGATGCTCGTTGCTTGGCGCCGGAGCGGCTAATGCGTCGATGATTTCAGCCTTTCTTGGCCCCGTTGCCCATGGTTTTCCATCAAGCAGAGCTCGGTAGTTCTGTGTAACTCGGGTTATCTCGTGTTCCGGGATCTTCTCTTTTCGAGCAATTTCCTCGTAGATATCGATCTTCTGTTGCCCCAAGGTGTGTTGGTCGACAATGACGCCCCACAGATCGAATGAGTGCATGGGTTTAAGGTCAAATGAAACAGCCGGTTTTTCGTCACACTCCATTTTTTTATAAACCTAAATACGCTTTTCTGACATGGTCATTGTCGAGAAGGCCTATGCTATCACCTTCCAAAACGATCCTGCCATTTTCCAAGACGTATCCTCTGCTTGATACTTCCAGGGCATGTCGGATATTTTGCTCAACGATTAAGATAGTCATCCCCTGTCTATGAAGCAACCTTATGAATTCAAAAAGCTCCTTTACTATTATGGGTGCCAACCCATAGGAAGGTTCATCAAACATAAAGAGTCTGGGTTTTGCCATTAAACCTCGTCCCATGGCCAGCATTTGACGTTCTCCACCGCTAAGTGTGCGTGCCAATTGCCCCGAGCGTTTTTTGAGTATAGGGAAAAACTCATAAACCTGGCCAAGGGTTTCTTCCCTTTTCTTCCATGTTTCATTAATATAGGCGCCCATCTCAAGGTTCTCGAGGACAGTCATGTCCGGAAAGGGTTTTCCGCCCTCGGGTACATGGGAGATACCCATTGTGGCGATTTGGTATGGCGGGGTTCTATCTATTCGTCTCCCGAGAAATTCCAAGGTTCCTGCCCCGGGATGGAGCAGGCCGGATATGGTATTTAGCATCGTTGTTTTACCGGCTGCATTGGCGCCAACCAGGGCAACTATTTCTTTTTCAGCTACTCTCATGGAAACGTCCCATAAGACGTCAACCTTCCCATAAGCCGCCTTTATATTGTTCACTTTTAACATGGGCCTATATTCCCAGATATATCTCTTTAACCGTTCTGTCGGCAGTGATCTCTTTTGGCGTACCCTCGCTGATCTTCTTCCCATAATGAAGCGCAATGACCCGGTCAGAGACACCCATGATCGCCTTCATGACATGTTCAATCATAAAAATTGTAATCCCTTTTTTCCGTATTTTCAGTATCAGCTCTGTTGCCTGGGCGACCTCGGTCGGGTTTAGCCCCGCCATCAACTCATCAAGCAACAGCAACTCCGGTTTTGTTGCCAGCGCCCTGGCTACTTCAAGGCGTTTTTGTTTTGCGATGGTCATTTCTTTGGCGATAACATCGTCCATTCCCGATAATCCAACAAATTCCAACAAGTTTGAAGATTCTCGCTGGGCGTCCGATTTGTGGATTCCGCCTGACCTGCCAAAGAGGCAAGCCAGTAGTATGTTCTGAGAAACCGTCATGCTGCCGAAGAGCTTAACCAGCTGAAACGTTCTTGCTAACCCTCTTTTGCAGATTTGATGTGGCTTTAGCCCCAGAATGTTTTTACCCTTGAACATTATGATTCCTGATGTGGGAGCAATAGACCCGGATATCAGGTTGAAAAGGGTTGTTTTACCCGCCCCGTTGGGACCGATCAACCCCACAATTTCCCCTTGATTTATATGAAAATCGACACCGGCAGTGGCGGCCAACCCCCCAAAATATTTTTGGACGTCTTTTCCTTCAAGTATCCGCATGTCATTCCACCAATGCTCGTTTCCGCCATTTTGTCATTTTTTCACGTATACCCGCCAGGCCTTCGGGCAGAAACAGGATAACGGCTACCAGTATGATACCGTAAAGGAGGTTATAGTAATATGGAAATGTGGTTATCAGCATGTCTGCCAGAAGCGTAAGCACCGTGGCGCCTATGATTTGGCCATAGATTCGACGAATACCCCCAAAGATGGCCATCAGCACCGGCATAAAGGAAAACAGCGAATTAAAGGCAATGGACGGGTCAATATATGTCCAACGGGTGGCCATGGTTGCCCCGGCCGCTCCCATAAAAAACGCGCTTATGGCGAAGGCGACTATTTTTAATGCATTTACATTTATTCCAATGTGATCGGCGGCTTCCTCTGATTCGCCGATCGCAAGCAACGCAAGCCCGTATTTAGAATTTTTTACAAAATAGGCCATGGCCAGCGTGAGCAAGACAATCGTCAACATGGCGTAATAGACGGTTATGTTGTCTGCCGATACAACCAATCTCCCCACGGTCCTTGTGATGTTAACTTCCCACCATAGGACAGAGTGTCTAATGAGCTCACTGAGCCCGAAGGTGAATATGGTGAAATACATGCCCCGGAGACGCAAACTTGAAAGACCCGCCAGAAGTGCCAGCAAAAAACTCGCAAAACCGCCAAAGGCGATCACCGTCAGAAAAGACAACCCGTCTCCCAGGACGGCCGTGACATATATCCCGATACCAAAAAAGGCAGCAGAGGCAAGGGATATGTAACCGGTAGGGCCTGAGAAAACACCCCAGCTGACGGTAAGGACCATGTACATGAATATATTATTTATTGATATGATGGTGTAAGGGCGTAGGAATCGGGGAATAATCGCTGCGAGGATTATGATAATAAAAGGCAACAACAGGGGAAAAAGCCATTTGGAAGCTGCGCTGTTAGTGGTTGGCATTCTCTATTTCCCCAAAATGCCGGTCGGTCTTATCAAGATCAAAAGAAGGAAGATCATGTAATATGCAATCAACGATAGGCCGGGATCAATATACATTACGATATTTCCCACAAGACCGAGTATTAACCCTCCTATCAGACTTCCCAAAATATTGCCCAACCCGCCCAAAACTACAGCGATAATAGCAATTATTGAATATGGGAGACCCATTAGGGGTGTGATCTCAAACATCATGCTTACGAGACATCCGGCTAAAGCAGCCATTAAGGCGCCAAGCCCAAAACATAAACTAAGGATTCTGTGAATATTGACACCCATGAGTTGGGCAGTATTCATATCCTGGGCGGCTGCACGAATAGCTTTGCCAAGGCGGGTGCGTGCCAGAAAAAAATAGAAGGCCAATCCAATGAACACTGCGAACAAAAAGGCAAGCAACCGGTTTTTGGCATAAATTGCACCGCCAAAATCAACTGTTCCTGCCAGATAGGTGTAACCTTTTATGTCAGGACCCCAGGACAGCAATGCTATATTTTGGATGATAAAAAGGAGTCCAAATGAGACCAGGATGGAAGTGCCCTCAAAGGCGGCCATTGATTCCGATGTCTTTCTGAGGTGTTGAAAAAGGGTTCTGTGGATCAGGAAGCCAATTCCAAACAGGATGGGGCCACTTATGACAAGTGATACAAGGGGGTTTATCCCAAAAATCGTATACAGAGAATAAGTAGCGAAAGCCCCAAGCATAATAAATTCACCGTGTGAAACATTGAGTACTCGCGCAACCCCATACTGAAGACCCAGCCCCACAGCAATAAGCGCGTAAAGCCCGCCCAATATGAGGCCCCCTATGATGATATCGAGAAGGAGGACTCCTCCCATAGTTCACCTTTCTCAATCATTCCCGGTTTCAAAACAAATCACAGCTTGCAGGCTGCCCGACACAAAATGTTTGCCGGGCGACCTGCTTGATTTTGGAGCTGTGCTTTTTCGCCAGTCTCCAGGCGAGAACTTCTATTAAAGATTCATGTGCTGCCAAACCAATCCGTGATCAGGGCCAGGCAGGTTTGGGATATATGGGTTTTGCCGTACGCTTAGGTTTACCGGCCACTACTTCAAACTCCCCGTTTTGCCACTGGCCAATCTCTCCGGGGGCCTGGATATTAAAGCCTCCTTCAAATTTTACCGGACCTATTACCGTTGGAAAGGTCTCTGTGGCTATAGCATCCCTCAATTTTTTTCGATCAAGTGTTCCTGTTTTCTCGATAGCCTGCTCCAGAATCTGAAGGGATGCGTAAGCAAAGGCACTTCCCCAACGATCAGGTTCCTTATTCCATCTCTTAACGTGTCTATCAAAGTATTCTTTTGCACCAGGGTAGGGTAGCTTTGGGTTCCATGCGCCCGCTCCCATGACCCCCTCTACGGTTTTGGCACCAAACTTGTCTCTATAGACAGGGAAAGCCACGCCAACACCCAGATAGAAAACCTTTGGGTTTAACTTGAGCGCCATTGATTGTGCAGTAATAAGAAAGGTGTCAGGGGGATAGGACATCCCGAGCAGGGCATCGACATTAGCAGCCTTGATTTTCTTTAATAACGGGGAAAGGTCTTTGGCTCCCAGAGGATAGCTTTGCTCTATCACGGTGTTGATCCCTTTTGCCTTTAGCGCCGGTGACACCTCGGCTGTCCACTCTATACCATATGCATCCGCGATATAGATTAGGGCCACTTTTTTTACACCGAGCTCTACCAAAAGGTCTACCAGAGCTGCTCCCTGTTCGCGGGGCATGTTCAAAATCCCGAAAAAGTAGGGAATCTTGTCTGCCACTTTCCTGAGTTTTTCAGATGAAATCGTGGGGCCAATTAGTGGGTAACCGTATTTGTTTGCCACCGGGCCTACGGCAAAATGCATGGCGGTGCCCCATGGCGGTAACAGTAAGTCCACTTTGTCTACAAGGATCAGTTTTTCAACCAGTTTTACGGCAGTGCCAATATCGCTCTTATCGTCGTATATGATGAGTTCTACGGGTAGGCGTTTGCCATATTCCTTTACATAAATACCCCCCTTTGCATTGACCTCTTCAACCCACATCTTGTAGTTCGGGATCTGGGTCATACCCGCTCCGGGGGCATATGGTCCGGATAAGGAAATTGCAGTCCCGATAAGGATCTTGTCTTTGGCATATCCGGTCAGTGGAAACGCCAGGAGCAAAACGGTTGTCAGTATGCAAACTACCAGCCTTAAATGTTTTGTCAAACCATACATTTTTTCCCTCCTTGAATGATGTTGTTGACCAGTTAAACCTACCATTGCTTCCTCAAAGGGCTCACGGGAAAACAGCACCAGATGAGGCCCCCTCCAAAATGATCTGGGTATCACCTCCTTCCTATTGAAAACCTGTTGAGCAACCCAGCAACCATGACTCCCTATGAAACCATCGCATGATCACTTGGTGGTTTTCAACTTTGCGTTTGGTTTGATGAGAGCATTTTGTCAACCTCATCATTTCCCAGGGCAAAGCGGAGCAAGAACTCTTCATCTGATACTCTTGCCCCGATGCCGGTTTGTTTTCGGATCTCCGCAACAGTCGGTTGCGGGAACTCCTGTTCCATTATTTTCTTGGTTTTGGGCCACCTGTATATCTTGTCGAGGACATTTTGATCAACCGGGACAGGCGGGGCTCCGTGGTATCCGGCCAGATATTCAATAATACCGTCAGGAATCACCTTGTATCGCTCTCCCAAAACCACATTCATGGTTGCCTGAGTTGCGACAAATTGAGAGAGAGGGGTCACCATGATGGGGTACCCCAGATCCTTTCGGACCGTGACGATCTCTTCGAGTACCTCGTTGAGGCAATCTGCCTTGCCTGCCTCGGAAAGCTGGCGTTTGAGTGTGGTCACCATGCCGCCGGGCACCTGATGTTTATAATACGCAAGGTCGTATTCCAGAGGTGCGCCGGCTGGCCGGCCCTGCTTTTTTGCAATTTCCATCAATTGGTTGGAATAATTTTTGAGAGCCTCCTCATTCAGGTTGGACGTGTGGCCCATGTGTTTGATGTTTTTTAGCACATTAAATATGGACGGCTGGGCCGTGCCGTTGGCAAGCGGGGGGACACCCGTATGCACCCGATCCACACCCAAACGGATGGCTTCCAGATAGACCAGAGGACCCAACCCTGTGTTGCAATGGGTGTGAATTTCAAGGGGCCGTCCATTAAGGTTTGGCTGAATGGCCTTTACAAGGGTTTTTACACTGTCCGGTGTCAACAGCCCTCCCTGGTCCTTGATGTAAATGGTATCAACATCGGGGCATTGGGTTATCTCCCGGGTCTTTGTGGCATAATACTCATCGGTATGGACAGGGCTGATCGAATAGCACAAGGCCACCATAAACTCTTCTATCCCTGCCGTCTTTGACATCCTTGCATTCTTGATGATGCTATCCATTTCCAGGGCGGCTTCACACAGCCACACCCTGCGTATACCGTTTGCGGCCATACGGTCATACACCAACTGCATAACGGCGTCCGGGGAGCGTTTAAACCCGATAAACCGCCTTCCCGTTGTCCCAAAACACAAACGCGTATTTGGCATGGCCTTTGAGGCAAGACGTATTTTTTCCCAAGGGTTTTCCTGGTGATACCGAACAGCCGTATGCATGTGTGTGCTGGCAACAAGATCGACCGCATGATACCCCGCACGTTCCACCTCCGGCGCAAGGGAAAGTATCATGCCCGTTCTCAAGCCCGTGGCATCCCAAAGACTCTGATTGCCGTCTCGAAGAGAGGTGTCCACAAACTTTATCTCGCTCATGGATTATTCCCCTTTATACAATTCCCTGATGAGCTTTGCCTTCATTTCAAAGCGGGGGAGTGTGCCATCGGGGACCAGTTCCACGTCCGCTCGGAACACCAATTTATCTCTCAATGTGGCTTCCAGGTCCCTCTTCAACCCAACCAGATCCTTTTCTTCAGGTGAATATTCCACCTGGATTTTTAGCGGTGGCGCCACCTTCGGGCCCGGTTTGTCAAGGAGGACGAGCATATCACCAGTAGTCCTTGGCCTAAAAGAGGTGACGATATCCTTGATAGCCGATGGGAAGACATTGACACCGAGGAGGATAAGCATGTCGTCGGTACGGCCGATACATCTTATGCGAAAGCTGGTCCGGCCGCACTCACAGGGGTCTGTAAAAACGGTGATCCTGTCTCGAGTCCTAAATCTCACAAGCGGGCAGCATTCCCGATCGATCAAGGTATAGACCAATTCTCCTTCTGCACCTTCTTTCATTTCCATCAATTCACCCGAATCCGGGTTTATAAGTTCAGGGAATATGTATTCCTGGGCGCAAAAGTGCATGCCCTGTTGTGCAGGGCATTCCCCAAAGATAATAGGCGCGGCGTCGGAGTTTCCCATGCCTTCGCTGAGGAGACATTGATAGTCTTCTTGGAGTCGTTTCTTTATTGCTGGGACTCCACCGCCCGGTTCGGCACCAACCACCAGTTTTTCAAAACCAAGCTCTGAAGGGTCCATATTCTCTTTTTTTCTTAAGTAGTCGGAAAAATACTGTGCATAGGATGGTGTGCAGTGAAGCACATTGCCCCCTAACCTCCTTGTGGTCACAACCACCCGGTCGGAGGCACCGGTCCCGATGGGCACAAATGCGGCTCCGATGTGTTCAATGGCATCTTTGACCGGAAGACCTCCCACAAAAAATGTGAGCCCCACCGCATGGATTACCACGTCTGTCGGTCTCACGCTTTTTGTAAAAAGAGAACGGGCGGTTATATCTGTCCAAACCTTGTGATCATGCCGGGTAAGACCGACGAATGTGGGGACACCGGTGGTCCCGGATGATGAATGGATCCGGATGACGTCATCCATTGGGGCGGCACTGTGAGATCCGAGCGGGGGGTGTTCTTCCTGGCTTCTCCTCAGTTCATCTTTTTCGGTAAAGGGGAGTTTGTGTAAATCTTCAAGCCCATTGATATCGCCCCTTTCAATACCATGCTCTTTGAATTTTTTCTGATAAAAGGGTGATTTCTTCCATACATAATCTAGCTGATGCAGGAACTTTTTCTCTTGAATCGGGAGCAATTCCTGTGGGCGCATTGTTTCAATCTCTTTATTAAAAAACTCTTTTTTCATTTTTTTATCTCCTGCATAAATCTGTCCAGGCTGTCAACCAGTGCTCTGGCAGTGTCAAAATCCTCAAGATTGCAATCTACTTCTTCAATTTCAAGCGGCGATTTGAGATTCCTTTTTAATTCCTCAATGAAAAGCTGGTCCTCTTTGGGGTCATAGAGGATACTGCCTTCTCTGTCTATGGAAGACCAGCCCTTTAAGGGGACTACCAGCTTTATGGGCCCCTTTGCCTTGTTTATCTTTTCTGCATATAGTTTGGCCCCGATCATCATTTCATCCACCGGAAACCGGGTCATGGATCTCATTTCGTCAATATCGAGCACCCTTCCAGAGGCAACGTATTTTTCCCTGTTGGTCCGGGTTGGGCCCGCACCCGTCAGGTTCAAGCAACAGGGAGCCCATACCTGCGGGATCCCTCTTTCGCAGGCGGCATCAAGTCTTTTCATGCCGGCCGGCCGGTTTCCCTTGAATTGTTCCTCAATAAGGCCGGCAGGGACGATTTCAATAACGCCATCAAAAAACCCTTGGGATATAAGCCTGTCCATGGCACGGTCACTAAGGCCTTGGGCATGAAAAAGATACACATGATACCCCTTCTCCACCAGAAGCTGTTCTACATTCTTGGCGCACTGATCCGAGAAGCCAAGTTCAGTAACAGCTATGGAAGGATAGGGTAGTTTGAGTGACTTATAGTCAAGGGCTTCTTCCACCATCCCCGAGACGGCCCCGGCCACCTGTGATATGGCGTTTTTTACGAGATCATTCATCCCGGCAATTTCCAGGATCAGCTGCATCACCACCGCATCGTTGGCGCCAAACCACCTTCCCACATAAACAGTTTGGGCGGCGGGGGCGCCAATAACCTGGGGATTCCAAAAGGCAACTTGGACATTACCTGTGATCCAAGCAAGGCGATGGTAGACCCTCCAAGGGATACTATGCCATCCAGTTCCCTCTTTGAAAGGAGATCCAACGCCTTTTGCTGAGCACCGCTTGTCATGGTGTTTGTTATGGCAAATCTGTCTTTCGAAGCTATGATTTCACCGATCTCCCTGCCACCCAAACGTGCGATTTCTTCAGGTGTGATATCCGCTTTAAAGGAAGGGCGGCCACCCATACTGATATCCATTAGTATGGCTTTGTGCCCCCGCCTTTCAATACACTCCTTCAGAAATTTCAACTGATCGCCTTTGGTGTCGGCTGATCCAATAATCACAATCTTTTTTTGCATATGACTTCCCCATTGAAAATACAGTCAGTCTTTAACACCTGTCCTAATTCTTCCACGACTGACCAATTGATCAGGGTTTGTTGAAAGACCCCCTGTCGGACGAGCCTCAAAACCTTTTATAGTTGAACATCACCGCCAGCAGTTTTGCCTTCTTATTTCCCACACTTCTTCCGGTGTGGGGTACAGCAGCATCAAAATATATGCTGTCTCCCTCCTCCATAATGAATGTTTCTCCATCATAGATGAACTCATGTTTGCCTTCCAACAGAAACATAAATTCCTCCCCTTCGTGCTGAAAAACGGCCTGTTCATCAAAGGCTGGTTCAATGATGTAAGGTTCCATGTTTTTGCCGGGTTTGTCAAAGGAAAGGGCCTCATAGGCATAACCGTATAATGAACCTTCTGATAAAGAACCCATTCCCTTGATAGATTTTCTTTGGTGATTAGGTTTTCCGTGTCTTTTTAACCCCCCAGGTTTTCACCCAACAAAAAAGGTGCGTCTACGTCCAGCGATATTGCAATCTTATTTAGCGTAGAATAAGGGGGGGCCTTTCTTGATCTCTCAATTTTGGAGAGATACCCCTTTGTCAGACCGGTCAGATCCGCCAACTCTTGGAGTGTAATATTTTTTTGTTTGCGAAGGGTGTTGATGTTTTTTGCGATCATCTCTTCGTGCATATTGCTCCCCCCGAAAAACCCTTTAAACTAGGGAATTCATTGTCAGTCCAGGATGTAAACGACACCAAGATTACCGTCAATTTTGACCCTCTGGCCGGTTTTGATCTTTTGAGTCCCTTCAAGACAACCGGCCACGCATGGAATCCCGAATTCTCTTGCCATGATGACGGGATGGGAGAGTGATCCTCCACCATCGGTTATAAGACCCGCGATCAGGTTAAAGGCAACCGTCCATGCGGCGGATGTGCCGGGGGCCACAAGGATTTCTCCCTCTATAAGTTCGGGCAATTGGTGGGCCCCCATAATTACACGAGCGATACCCTCAACCACACCTGGCGCTGCAGCGGCGCCGTATAAATCGGCCTTCAACTCTTCTCTGACGATAGGTAGTTGGGTTGAAACCTGTAAAGTCGGATCACTTCTCAACACGGCCTGGGCCTGTTCGATGTCTCCGTAAAAGGGTGCCGGCTCTATGGTCAGACTCTTTTCAAATGCTTGCTTTCGTCTCTCAACATAGGGGCGAAGGTTGATCCTTTCCATGGGTATGGCGGCTTTTCTTATCTCATTGGGATGAAGAAAATGGATGTCTTCCGGGTCATCGATGCAGCCGGCATCGGCAAACCGTCGCCCAAATTCCGTCACGATCCATCGCCCCATGGCCCCTATATGGAAATCACAATAATAGGTATGGTCCTCACTCCAGTAGCCAGACTTCTGGGCGGCTTTCATCAAAATCTCAAAGGCGGGTCGTTTGGGCTCGGGCACTTTTCCCAAAACCCTGTCTATCGCATCTTTCCGCTCCTTTACTACCCGGTCTCGCTCCGCGTCGGCGGGGAACACATCGCTGGACATCAACATTTTCATTTGCCAAATGGCAAGACTGGGGTCTTCAACCCAGGCCGGGGTGTCATAGGCATGCATGCGTTCGCATCTCCAGCCGTGCTCAAGGAGGAATTCACGATACTCCTCAAGCCATTTTGTTCCCTGGTCACTTTTGTCGAGTTCCCTGATCACATCTTCTCCGGTTTCTTTGTTGAAAGCCTTGTCAAGTCCAAGCTCTACAGCCCGTCGACCAAGCCGCCACAGTTCCCGGACCATCCAAATATCCCGGCTTTCAAATCCCGCCATTAACTTCCCAAAATCAGGATCAATGGATGCCTCCACGTCAAATATTTCCCGCCACATCTGCTGGAACAGGCCGGCAATATAAAAAGAAGCCATCAACATGATCATATGGGTCTCGCCTTCTTTGCGGTTAAGAATATAGGTAAAATCCAAAAAGAAAGAGAGGAGGTCGTTGTTGCTCAGTTTTCTTATGTCTTTCCATTCTTTAAGCCCCCTTGAGTCCTTTGCTTCCTTATACATCTTTATCAGGTCGGCCTTGAGAGGGTCCCAGACCCCATCGAAATTTTCAACAAAAGGTCGGATTTTCTCTCTGAAAATAGGTTCTCTGGTTTTTGCTTCCTCTTTGGTCGTCCTGATTGCAGTGATATAAGGATAACCGTCGATAAATCTGGAATCCCACCCTCTTGTGGTGGGCAGTTGGAGTGTTTCTGCGCCATTTCGGAAACCGTGGTAGTACCAATACCACCCGATGCCAATGTAAAGGGGCTTTAGGGGCGGTTTTCCGTGGACCACGTCACATAAGAGGACATCGTAGTTTTTGGGATCGTTCTCCTTATCAAATTCGTAGAAACTCAAGTCATAAGCTGGTGAAAACATGCTTCCCTCCTACTCAATAAAGTTAAGTGATTAGCCGGATACTTCCCGCCACCATAATCCTTTCCGGTCTTACATCCGGGCTTATCTCATGAACCGAAACTTCCCAGCATGAAATCAAGAACCTGTTCAACGGGCTCCTTTTGTTGGGCGATGATTTCAGGCCGGGTTTGCAACAGGATGACACTCTCTGGGAATGTCAGGTCCTGGTCAACGGCCCATTCGACGTCCTGGGGCACGCCAAAGTGGGTCTCAAGGATTTTGCCCAATCTCCCTATTTCCTTTGCTTCTTTATCGCTCAAACAAAGAGATTCGCTCTTTTCTGAGGGAGTGTCCATCTCAACCACACCCACTTGTGTGAAGGTCACGTATTTCCCTTTGGTGCCCAATTTTTTTTCGACTACCTTCAGGTTCTCTTTTTCCACGATATAGACATCCGGCATGGCTTCCCCGCCCACAACGCTTTCCCCCAACCCCCAATTGGCCTCAATAATCATCCTTGAGAGGTCTCCTGTGTTGGGATCAGCTGTAAATAAAACTCCCGCTGAACGTGCATTCACCATTTTAAGGACAGCGACTCCTATGGGGTCGTGTTCAATGGGCACACCGGCCCGTTTTCTTGCCGAAAGGGATCTGGGGTTAAAGGTGCTTGACCAAACCTTTATTATTTTCTCCAGTAAATCTGATTCACCGATCACGTTTAAATGAGTTTCATATTGCCCTGGATGACTGGATGCCCCGGCCGACCGTGTGGAGACGGCCACGTCTTCTCCGTTATAACGCCGGCACAATTCCTGATAATGGGACAATATCGCCTCATTCATCTCAAAAGGCAGCTCTTTTGACTCCACAATACGTCGCAACTTGACACTTGCCTCATTGAACTGCTGTATGTCTTTAAAATCGTAGTGAGTCTTGTCCAGATAATCTTTTATTTCCTCTGCCGCCCCAGTGAGGGACATAAAATCCCTGTAAGCGTTCAAGGAAAGGGCAAACCCTTGAGGGACCCGCAACCCCATCCCTGTCATTTCACCCAGGTTGGCGCATTTTTTCCCAACCAGGTCGCGTGAATCCTGCCCTAACTCTTCAAACCATAAAACCCACTTTTTGGACATGCCATTAACCTCGTGTTGACAATCTCTTTTTATGGGGCATCTACGAGGCCCCGGCCTTTATATGATCCATAGCATGCAACAGATTTGTTGAATTCGTCACCCAGCCAAAGGCAGACTGGACATTAAAGATCGTTGCCTGTTGCGCTATCTCGGGGCCCATCTGGCTTACTCCATCTGAAATAAGGATAGGGAAATAATCCAGAAAGAAAGCATGCCTTATGGTTGATTCAACACAGATATTTGTCGCTACCCCTACAAATAACAAATACCGGATGCCCAGGGCTCTCAAAATGATGTCGAGATTTGTTCCAAAAAACCCATCATATCTTTGTTTTCTGACAATGATATCTTTCCGGTGGGGCGCCAATTCCTCTATTATATCAGCTCCCCAGGTTCCATATATATAGATCTTATCTTTTGCTTCCGGACGCTGTTTGATCATGACCAGTCCCTTTGATTTTTGGGAACTTGGCGAGTCTGCTGCTGCGGCATCGGATAGATCAGGGCTGCACCCCATCTGTAGATATATGATCCTGCCTCCCCTTGCCCTTACCGAGGTAATGACCTGTTTGCAGGGTTCAATGATTTTCTGAGCAGCTGAAATGTCATGGCCGGCCAGATCAAAGTAGCCCCCCTCTTTTACAAAACAATTCTGCATATCAACGACAATGACGGCAGTCTTTAAAAGATCAATTTTGATTGGTTCGGTTTCAGCTTGAAGCAATACAATGTGGTTACGGTCTTTTTCCATCACAGCTCCTTGGTTCTTATGATTCAGTGGATAAAGATTATCCCCACGGAGAGGGCACGATTTACCTCTTTTGGGTCCACGCTCCTGTAAATCGGGTTGATGCCCCATCCAAGCCTTGTTGTCAAACCAAAAACGTCCATTCCCGCGCTTTCCATTGACGGACGGGCCTTGAGCGGGTATGGGCATTTTCCACCATCAAGCACCAAACACATGTCCAGACCGCATAACACCTTTCTGCAGCTAGCCTGGCCAAACCCCATAGCCAGATAATAGCCTTTGCCAAACGCCAAGGTTTCAACTCTGCCGGCGATTTCAAAACCTTTTTTGGCCCACTCTGCAACCGTTCCCTTTTTCTTTTCGGAGTCCAAAAGGAAATCATTTGGAGGCACATCAAGGGCGAACACAATGGCCCACCCATAGCGGCTCAATGCCCGCCTTATATATTCTGGTTCAGGGCCATGAGGGGGGCAATAGATGTTTTTTCCGTAATGGGGACAGAGGGGGACAGAACATTTTAACCTGACCCGTTCGTCTATCTCTACCCAACTTGAGGAGATGACCCTGGCCAGTGAAGCCCCCAGTTCGAGGGTGTACTGTCTGAGATCATCCAGGTCATCCCTTATTTTATCACGAGTGACTTGTGTTGAGATCGAGCTTGATATTTCGGTGTGTTTTTTTGAGATAGGCAGTTCCTCTATAAAAACCCTCAGTTGAACGGCATCGGCTGACCCACCCGTCCTGGTTCCTCGCATGGACACGGCACATACGGGGGGCCGTAGGTCTTTTAGCCGATTGAGTGCACAAGAATTTATTTTTTACAAAAAAACTATCCTTTTCGGTTTGGTTGTGACTGCAATGGTAGACTAACCAGGTTTCCATTTTGTAAACTGTGACATTTAGGCCCCATGTTTCCCATCTTAGAGGTTAAAAATGGAAATGCACAATGTTGCGACGTCAACTACCGGACCATTCAGTAATAATAATATGAGGGGGATTATTGTCTTCGCAATATATTTAGCGTTTGAAGATCCAATAGCTACCCTATCCACTTTGATTGTATAAAGCGATGTTTCCATGTTGTCAACAAAGAATTGGTATGACAAATTCAACAATGTTTTGTCCGGGTCCATCTTCACAACAGCTATGGGCCGGATTTGAACTTGACCGGTACCCCCATGTTACCTATACTCCTTTGCCAGAAAGGAAGGCATCTCCCTTGTTTTTAATATGGAAATCACAGTGAAACGGGCTCAGTATTGATAAAGATAAAAATTCACACGATCTTGAATCTCAAAAAAATTGTCGGAAACAGCGAAGTGGAAATGCTCGCCCCGGACAGGAGCACCCTGAGAGATCTGCTGGAGATTATGATAAACAGATGGGGGGATGAACTGGCATCTCAGCTGTACGGGCCGGATGGCGCCGAACCCCTTCCCTATATTCGTCTTATGGTAAACGGCCAGGACATAACCTTTCTCGAGGGGATGGAAACAATGCTTCAAAATGGGGATGAAATCCTGATACTGCCGCCAGTTGCCGGTGGCTGAGGTTCTTTTTTGGATAAACCCTAACGTTGCATAAAATTTGAGTTCAAAACGCTATAGATTGGGTCAGCAAGGGATGTTTGGTCATTTTTAAGGACAAAAGCGTATTAAACATACGGTGAGGTCTTGAAAATGGACAAACGTTTCTTGATGGCCTGATATAGAGCGAGCAAAGCGGTTTTGGGCCAAATATTTATGCAACGTTAGGGTAAAGATATGTTGTGCAATCGATTAACCCCAACGACGGAGGTGTGAAATGTACAAAGGTGGATATAGCGGGAAGGTTTTGCGGGTGAATCTTACGGAGCAAAATTCAACGGTGGAGGATCTGCCACAGGAAACAGCCAGGGATTTTATCGGGGGTGCAGGATTTGGGATCAAATATCTGTTTGATGAGGTCAAAGGAGGAACAGATGCGCTGGGGCCTGAGAACAAACTGATTTTCGCCTCCGGTCCTTTTTCCGGGACCTCCATTCCCTGCGCCAGCCGGATGGCTGTTACTGCCAAATCGCCGCTTACCGGAGCTGTGGGTATGGCGTTGACGGGCGGACATTTTCCCGTTGAATTGAAATTTGCGGGTTATGATGCCCTGATTATTGAGGGCAAGGCTGAGACTCCCACCTATGTCTGGATCAAGGACGGGGAGGTGAAGTTCCGCAGTGCAAAAAAACTGTGGGGGATGAAAACCACGGACACCCAGCAGATCATCAAGAACGAGTTGCATGATCAGAATATACGGATCGCCTGCATCGGTCCCGCCGGAGAGAACCAGATAAAGATTGCATGTATTATTAACGAATGGCGGGCCGTGGGACGTAAAGGCCTGGGTGCGGTCATGGGGTCCAAAAATCTCAAGGCGATCGCAATCCGGGGAACCGGAGAAGTGGCCGTCGCTGACAAAGATAAACTAAAGGCCGCCCGTGCGGAAATGACCAAGGCCATGAAGGAAAGCCCGGTGCTCTATCCGAATTTTTCGAAACTCGGAACCGCCATGGTGGTTGACCACACCTGTGCCATGGGTATCTTTCCCACCAAAAACTTTACAGCCACCGGGGAGTATAACCCAGTAGACAAAATTGGAGTCGAAGTCCAGGTGACGCGAAATGTGGGCTCGGAGGCCTGTTATGGATGCCCCGTGGCATGCAGCCAGCTAAAGCTCGCAAAGACAGGACCTTATGCAGGGGTACTTACCGAGGGCCCTGAATTTGAGACCATGTATTCCTATGGCGGTGTAACAGGGGTGGAAGATATAGACGCTATCATTGCCGCGGACCGTCTGGCCGACGAACTGGGGTTTGACACCATGTCCTCCGGAGTCACCATCGCCTTTGCCATGGAGCTATATGAAAAGGGCATCCTGACAAAGGAAGATACGGGAGGGCTGGCGCTCAATTTTGGTAACCATGAGGCAATGAATACAATCCTCAGACAAATGGCCTATCGTGAAGGGATCGGTGATTTGCTTGCGGACGGGTCCAGAGCCGCGGCAGAGAGAATTGGTAAGGGCTCGGAAAAGTACGCGATGCACGTCAAAGGTCTGGAACTCCCCGCTTATGACGTGCGAGGGGCAAAGGCCCACGGGCTCAATTATGCAACCTCCTATACCGGTGCCGACCACTGCAGGGGTTATGCCTTTCAGGAGATCTTTGGAATCCCCGTCCCCCACGAAGTGGACAGATTTGCTGTTGAAGGAAAAGGAAAGCTCACCAAGTGGAATCAGGACATTCGTACGGCAACCACCGATGCCCCCACCATGTGCGCCTTCCTTCTGGATATGGCGGTTGTCGGCATAGCAGCCCAGAATACGGCCTCGCTGATGGAGGCTGTAACAGACTTTACCTATACCCCTGATGAAGTCCTTCAGGTGGGGGAGCGGATCAATAACCTGGCCCATGCCTTTAATGTGCGGGAAGGGTTGACCCGCGCAGACGACACCCTGCCCGAGAGACTCCTGACCGAACCCCTGAAGGGGGGGGCCTCCAAGGGGCATTTTATCAGCAGGGATGAACTGGATCAGATGCTGGATGAGTATTACGCGGAAAGGGGCTGGGATGTGGAGACCGGGGTTCCTACCCGTGAAAAGCTGGAAGAACTGGGGCTTGGTTATGTGGCTGATCAGTTAAAGTAGGTCGGAGTCCACGCTCCGGACGAGATTTTCGACAGGTGTCAGGATCTTGGGGTCTGCTGACTGACTTTGCCTATCCGTCCTTATGAAGAAGGATTTTGGGGGTCTTGGTTCTTTTGTCATAAAAAAGAAAAGCTGTCACGTGCAAGCGTTCCACCGCCGCCACTATACCCACATCCTCGGCGTAAAACACATAGCCACCGTCAGTCACAGAAGCAGGCCCCACTTTCCCTTTATAAGAAGATTTGATGAGAGTTGTGCTGAACTTTCCCGCTGGAACCGTGACTTCATAGGCACCGATATAGGTGTACGTGACCTTCAAATGGCCCCGGTACTTCTCAAAGGCGGGGTCATGAAGGTCATATACCCTCACCTTTGTTTCCACGGTCTTTTTCTCTCCGGGTTTCATGCCGTTGAACATCACGGAAAGAGCGGAGGTATAACGGGTTATCACACCTTCAGTCAAATCCACCTCCGAGACCAGTTCAATGCTTCCGCCACTATTCGCCCGGAAATATTCAATGGACTTTTTGCCCACCACTCGACGCCATAAGACGCCGGATTTTTTATGCCGCGCCTTTCCTATGGTATCTTCCTGATGGGTATCCTTGTGTTCTCCCGCCAGGACCCCGTATGTCCACTTTCCAGGTCGTAGCGGCAGAGCCTGGCAGTGTCGGCAATTGGCACGGCTGGCAAGGCCTTCCCCACAACCCCCTCCCCCAGAACGGCAACCGCATTGGTGTCTACCTCCTGCAGATGGATTACCTTTCCGGAGGTGGAGCCACCGCCATTCCCGGTTGAAGGGAACCCCACAACCGACGCTGCCCCTAACAGAATCAGGATAGTAAACCTTCGGATGGTTTCTGATATCATCTCACAACCTCCTGTCGTAATTTATTCGATTGAGCTCCTTTTCATCCACAAACGAAATTCCATGTGCACATAGAAACGAAACCACAATCATAATCAGGTAATGGATGAATTTGGATCTTACGGGAGACGTCATATTTCATCACCATTTTTTTATGGTTTTTTTTGACGAAAAGGGTTAAAGATTGTCTCTTAAATGGAATAGAATAGGTAAATTGTTGAGGTGGGTCAAGGGAGAATGAATTCCGGCTGAAAACTGGATGGCTGAACGTTGTGAAGGAACAGGGCTGTTTGAATAATACTGTATCGGCCTGCCCCGTCAGATTTAACAGACAACAGACAGGAGATGCCGATTGAACGGTGACTAAATTGGATTCTATTAAAATTGGAGAAAATCACAAAAAAAGGGTCCCAAGAAAAGACCGATGAGATCAAGGAGGAAAATTGAGTATGTTTAAGAAAATGGCCGAGCAGTTGAAACTGCCCCGAATGAGAATGGTGGAGCAAATTTATGAGGTGCCGCCGCCGGTGGACGTGACGGCCGAGGTGAATCGAGAATGGGACCTTGTCAAAGATAAACTGAATCTGCCGGCAGGGTCCAAAATTGCCGTGGCTGTGGGGAGCCGTGGTGTCTCCAACCTCGCCGAGACGGTCCGGGCCGTGGTGGAAAAGCTAAAAGGGGCCGGTTATGAACCGTTTATTACCCCGGCCATGGGTTCCCACGGGGGGGCATCGGCCGAAGGGCAGATAGGGGTTTTGAGTCACCGGGGGGTGACCGAGGAGAGTGTGGGTGCGCCCATAAGGGCGACCATGGAAGTTGTGTCCATGGGTGAAGTGGACGGAATCCCGCTCTTTTTGGATCGCCTGGCACACGAGGCAGACGGGATCATCCCCATCAACCGCATCAAGCCCCACACAAACTTTATCGGGTCCTGGGAAAGCGGTGTTCTCAAAATGATGGCCATCGGTCTGGGCAATCAGGCTGGCGCCGAACACTACCATCGTCTTGCACTGGTTAATGATCTTTACACGGTTATCATATCAGCTGGCCGTGAATTGATCAAACGCGCCAAGGTGCTGTTTGGCGTGGGGTTGGTGGAAAACCAGGAACATGAGACGGTCTCCGTCCGAATGGATATTCCGGACAAATGGGAAGGCCTGGAGGCCGATCTCTTGACATGGGCCCGCGCCTTGGTTCCAACGCTGCCCGTGAAGGAGATCGATCTGTTGATCATTGACGAAATGGGCAAGGAGATAAGCGGCGAAGGAATCGATCCCAATGTGGTGGGCCGTGACTGCCTCACTTACGGAGCCAAGCGGGAATGGCCCAAGGTCACCCGCATTTTTGTCCGGGATCTGACAGAAGCCACCGAAGGGAGTGCCGTAGGCATCGGCCAGGCAGACTTTACGACCCGACGGCTGGTGGATAAAATTGACTTTGAGGCAACGGCCATAAACTGTCTCACCGCCTGTGGTCCCGAAGGCGCTTTTTTACCCTTGACCTTTGAGACGGACAGGGAAGCCCTCGCCATGGCCATGATGACGCTTCGACCCTTTACCCTGGAAGATGTGCGTATCGTCCATATAAGAAACACCCTGGATCCCAAGCGGTTGCTCGTGTCTCAAGGCTGCCTCCCCTTTCTGGAGGATCGAAAGGATGTCCGGATCATCGGTGAGGACCTGTCCTTGGAATTTGATGCAGCAGGGAATATTGTGTCGCGTCTGATGTGATGACCGTGGATGTGTCCAACGGTGCGTGAGGCCTATATGGGTATTTAACCCCTCAAAGGAGGAATCATGGGAAAGATCGAGCAACGTCTCAAAGAATTGGATATCGTTTTGCCACGTCCGCCGAAGGCGGTGGCCAACTACATATCTGGAGTCAAGGTGGGTGAGATACTCTACGTATCGGGTACCATCGGCACCATACCCGGTCCGGATGATGAGGATGTGCTTCCTTATAAGGGCAAGCTTGGGAAAGAATTATCCATTGAGGAAGGCTATCAGTCTGCACGTCTGGTGGCCATTAACCACCTTGCCATGATCAAAGCGGTGATTGGTGATCTGGACAGCGTGGTGCGCATCGTCAAGATGGTGGGATACATCAATGCCGCGCCGGGATTCAAGGATGCACCAAAGGTCCTGAATGGCGCGTCAGACCTGTTTGTACAGGT
>PVMK01138328.1_pt1 | contig 22518 bp, 20 predicted proteins | sample 1853481 | NCBI WGS metagenome assembly PVMK01 (sample SAMN08533507, study PRJNA380276) | Marine sediment metagenome, whole genome shotgun sequencing project. | reverse complement strand
TTCGCGACGATCGGCTAGGCGTGGATGATCTAAAGATTAAGTCGTGACCAGCGGACAGAGGGCCGGTCGGTGAACCGGAGCACGGTGCCGGACTCGTCGAGGAGCATCGTTGTGCGGTGTTTGATGCCCGCCATGTCGCGATAACGAACCGTGAACTGGTCGACATTGCCTACCTTTCGACGTCAAGCCCGGAGACCCTACATTTGATGTCCCCGGTGCCACCGGTGCCGAAGATGACGAAATCGCGCCGGAACTCGACGTAGAAATCGGACTGGGCTGGGTCGTCACAGGTCCACAGGCCGATCAGCCGCGGCGGCACCTCCATGAGGTCCGGCGGGTCGTAGGCGATGATCGTTGCAGCCACCAGGGCGACCACGACCAGCACTCCGGCCGCCGCCAGGATTCGAGTGGTGGAGAGGAACCCCTGCGGCCGTTCCTCCTCAATCTCCTCCTCGAACTCATCCCACTCGTCGTCGTTGTATTCGATCATGACTGACCCCCGGTGGACGAGATCGACGCCGCAGCGTCCGTTTCCCTACTTAATACGATACCTCGCCACGTCCGGATTGACACCCGCGGCCTTGAATTTCTCCCAGACGTAAAAGCCCGATCCCGTCTTGGCGCCAAGCTGACCGGACTCCACGAGTCGTTTGAGGAGTGGGCTCGGTTTGTAGAAGCTGCCGAACTCGTCCTCGAGGACCTCGCAGATGAAGAGCATGGTGTCGAGCCCGACGTAGTCGGCGGTCATCAAGGGGCCCATTTTGTGGCCCAGGCAATAGGTGCACTTGTCGACGTCGTCGACGGCCGCGATGCCCTCCTCGACGACCCGGACGGCCTCGTTAACGAACGGCACGAACATGCGGTTGATGGCGAAGCCCGCCTTATCCTCGGCCGGGATCTCGATCTTGTCCAAGTCATGACACAGAGCGACCACGGTGTCGTAGGTGTCATCAGAGGTAACCAGACCACGGATGATCTCCACCCCCTTCTGCATCGGCACTGGGTTCATGAAGTGCATGCCCATGAAGAGCTCGGGCTTGCCGTAGGCGGCGCCGAGGCGGGTGACGCTGATTCCGGAGGTATTCGAAACCAGGATCTTGTCGTAGCCGAGCTCTGCCAGCTTGCGGTTGATCTTCTCCTTGAGTTCTGGAATCTCGGGAACCGCCTCGATGATCAGATCGCAGTCGAGGAGGTCTTCCTCGCTGGTGGTGGTGGTCACACGACCGACGGCCTCGTCCTTGGCCTCTGCGGTGATCCCCTTCTCGCCGCCCGACTTCTCGAACGCCTTCACCAGCCGCTCGAGGCTACGGGAGATTGCGTCGAGTCCGCGCTCAAGGGCGCCCGCCTCAACATCCATAACCACCGTCTCGAAACCACTTTGTGCCGCCACCTGCGCGATTCCGTTGCCCATGGTGCCAATACCGATGACACCGATTTTCTTGGTCCGCTCTTGCTCATGGGGGTTCTCCTTCCGCCAGTCGACGGTATTCTACGCTTCTCCAGTCGGACGTGCAGGGCACTAAGGGTGCAGGGTTCAGGGTTCAGGGACCACCCGGAGACATGCACCCTGTGCCCTGCGCCCTGCACCCTGCGCCCTGTTCGGGGGGTTCCAGTTGACCAGGAGGATCACTACCGGTATACAGTTTGGGCCCGGAAGGGCGCTGAAGAAAATGATTCTCGAGATTGATCCCGTCGAACCGGAACCGTGGTTGCTGGCACGCGCGGCCCAGGTGCTGCGTGGCGGCGGCATTGTGGTGATGCCGACCGATACGGTGTACGGGCTGACCTGCGGCATCACCCACCACGACGCTATCCGGCGCATCTACAAGCTCAAGGACATGGACCCGAAGAAACCGCTTTCCGTCCTCGTGAGCGACATGAGCATGGTGGGCCGTTTCGCGAAAGGTGTTTCGACCCCGGCCTACAGGCTCCTCAAGAGGGTCCTGCCGGGACCCTATACCTTCATCTTCGAGGCCAGTCCCGAGGTGCCCAAGATCATGCTCCGCAAACGCCGCACGATCGGGATCCGGATGCCCGACAACCCCATCGCCCTCGCGCTGCTGGAGGAGATGGGCGAACCGCTCCTCAGCTCCTCGATTCGCGACCCGGAACATGATTTCGTCAACAACCCGGATGAAATCGAGAGATCCCTCGGCAGTGACGTGGAAATGGTCATCGACGGCGGCATCCTGCTGCCCGTCCCCTCGACCGTGGTCGACCTCTCCGACGATGAGCCGACGCTCATCCGCGACGGCAAGGGGGATGTCGATACCCTCGAGCTGTTTGGCTAAAGAATTCTCAATATTGAATACCCACCTACCCGGATGTGCGAGAACGTTAGAACGTTGAACGTTAGAACGTTCCGCCCATCCACCCTTGTAGGCTGACCGTCCGTTTTCGGTGCCTGGGAAGGCGGGTGGTGAACGTTTTACGTTTAACGTTCTAACGTTTTAACGTCTTACGTTAGCGGCCTCGGCGACGACCTGCCGAATCTGCTCCGCAACGCGTTTGGGGTGGTAGACCTGTTGCCACAGCGCGTGGCCTCGCTCGCCGAGATCACGCGCCGCTTCTGAATCGATGAGGAGTCGTTCGAGCTCATCTACCCACTCCGCGGCGTTCGCTGGGGTTGCCACCGCCTCAGCACCTCCACCCGAAAGCCCCTCCGCCGCCCAGGGATGCGCTACCGCCGGCAGACCCGCAGCCAGCGCCTCGAGGACCTTCATCGGCACACCGGAGCCGCTGCTCATCGGTGCGACCGCCACTCGCGCTGATTGAAGGAAGGGTCCGAGGTCAGGTACATCAGCGTGAACCTCGACCCCCGGCAGCTCTGCCAGCCGCCGCACGGCCCGCGCCGGCCGCGCACCCGCGAGAATCCATCGCGCTTCGGGTATCCGTTGGTGGATACACGGCCACACCTCGCGTCCAAACCACTCGGCGCCCTGTGCTGTCGGCCGGTAGCCCAGGTTGCCCGACAACAGCACCACCGGTTCGGTCCGCGGTATTCTGGTCCCCGCGGCTGGGCGCCCGGCAACTGGAATCACGCACCCCCGCCCTTCCGGCACACCCAGCGCCACTAGGTCGCGCTCGGACACCGCTACGCTAAACCGGGTTCGAGTGACGAGCATCCGCTCGCGGCTGCGGCACCTCTTTGCTTCGGTGCGGTACGCCGCTGCCAGCGCCGGTGCCGCCACCGCCGCCGCGCGCTCGAAGTGCAGACCCATGGCGTCAATCGAGTCGAAGACCACAGCCACTGAGGGCAACACCTTCCACACCGTCTCCGCCGCCCAGGCGCAGCGCACCATCTGCACGACCACCACATCCGGCCGCCACGATCGAAGCTTGGCTGAAAGGGCTCGGCGGGCGGTCCCACTGTCATACAGACCTTCTTGCAGCGGGAGACCCGAAACGGCAGCCCGCAGCAGGCCGGTGCAGCGCGATACGGCGCCCAGCGAATAGTGGGAGGTGTCCGCCGAAAGCTCTCCGCTCGTGCGGTCCGGGGGTTCCGGACACACGAGACCGAGATCGTGCCCGCGAAGAGCCTCCAGCCACTCGACGGTCCGCACCTGGTTTCCCCGCCACGCCGGCAATGGGAAACGGCTGGTAACCAACAGCACCCGCATCAGCCGGCGTAGAACTCCACGATGGCAGCCACGACCTCCTCCTGCTCGCTCGCATCGAGTTCGGGGAAGACGGGCAACGCCAGCACCTCTCGGCTCGCTCGTTCGGCGACCGGAAAATCGCCCTCCGAGTGACCAAGATCGGCAAAGCACCGCTGCAGGTGGAGCGGCAGCGGGTAGTAGACCGCAGCGCCGATGCCGCGCTCCGCCAGGAATTCGCGCAACTCGTCCCTCCTTGCAGCCCGCACCACGTACTGGTTAAAGGTGTGACCGCGCCCCAGGAGGGCCTCTGGCTGCTGGACGGTGCCTTCGAGGTCGGCGTGGCCAAAGAGCCGCCGGTAGTGATCCGCGTTGGCTCGGCGGTCCTCGATCCAACGTTCGACGTGTGGCAGCTTGACCCGCAGCACGGCGGCCTGCAGGGCATCGAGTCTGAAATTGCCGCCCACGGCAGGGTGCTCGTAGTGGCCCGACTGCCCGTGTACCCGGAGCTCGCGAAGGCTGCCGTCGAGATCTTTCCCCGCGGTCGTGATCAGGCCGCCGTCGCCGAAACAACCCAGGTTCTTCGACGGAAAGAACGAGAACGCGCCCATGACGCCGATTGACCCCACCGGACGCCCACCGCAGTCGGCGCCCCACGCCTGGGCGCAGTCCTCCACCACCGGAACCTTGCCGGCGGCCTCCATGATCGCGTCCATATCCGCCGCCTGGCCGAAGAGGTGAACCGGAATTACCGCCTTCGTCCGGGGGCCGATGCGCTCGGCGAGCTGTTTCGGGTCCATGCAGAAGTCGATGGGATCGATATCGACGAAAACCGGCCGCGCACCCAGCCGCGCCACCACGCCGGCGGTAGCGAAGAAGGTGAAGGTCGGCATCACGACCTCGTCGCCGGCGCCGACCCCGAGCGCCATCAGCGCTTCGAGCAGGGCGTCGGTGCCCGAGGTGACGCCGACGGCGTGTGCGACGCCGAGGGCTTGGGCTGCCTCTCGCTCGAATTCCTCCACCTCGGCGCCGAGGATAAAGCGCTGCGATTCGCACACGCGGTCGATGGCCTGCCGGAACTCCTCGCGCAGCGGTTCGTACTGACGGGTCAGGTCAAGCAGCGGGACAGGCATGTCGGGAACCTCCATTTCATACGGCAGGAAACAGGGTACCGCGTGAATTAGGAATTAGGAATTAGGAATTTCGGATTTCGGATTTCGGATTTGCCGCCGACCCACCCAAAGGACCGAGAAACCTGGGGAGGGCGGAAGGCAGTTCCTCATTCCTCATTCCTGACTCCTATCTCTCCGTTTGATAGAATCTTCTGTGACCGTTTGTCGCAACAAGGAGAATGCATGCACATCTGCATCGTGGGTACTGGGTATGTGGGTTTGGTTACCGGCGCCTGTCTCGCCGACTTCGGCATAAGTGTCACATGCGTCGACAAGGACGAGGAGAAGATCGGTAAGCTCATGGGTGGGGAGATCCCGATTTACGAGCCGGGCCTGAACGCCCTGGTCGAGAAGAACACTAGAGCCGGCCGCCTCCAGTTCTCGACCGAGCTCGCTCCCGCGATCCAAAACGCGCTCGCCATCTACATCGCAGTCGGCACACCGCCGAAGGAGGACGGTTCGGCCGACCTCTCGTACGTCGTCCAGGTTGCGGAATCCATCGCCGACAACCTCAACGGATACAAGGTGGTGGTCACCAAGTCGACGGTGCCGATCGGGACCGGGCAGTTGATCGAGAAGATCATCACCGAACGCGGCAACGGCGCCCATCCCTTCTCGGTGGTCTCCAACCCGGAGTTCCTGCGCGAGGGATCCGCGATCGCCGATTTCATGCGTCCCGACCGGGTGGTGATCGGTGCGCGCGACGCCCAGGCGGTTGCCATCATGAAGGACATCTACTCGCCTCTCTTTCTCATCGAAACACCGTTTGTGATAACAAACGTCGAGTCATCGGAGCTGATCAAGTACGCCTCCAACGCATTCCTCGCCACCAAGATCACCTTCATCAACGAGGTTGCAGAACTCTGCGACCTCATTGGGGCCGACGTTCACCACGTATCCAAGGGGATGGGTCTGGACAAGCGCATCGGCCCCAAGTTCCTCCACCCCGGCCCCGGTTACGGCGGCTCGTGCTTCCCCAAGGACACCCAGGCCTTGACCGAGATCGCGCGCGATGCCGGACGCCCGTTCGACATTGTCGAGACGGTGATCAAGGTCAACGACACAATCAAGGCGAACAGCATCGAGCGCGTCCGGTCGGCGATCGGCGACGATCTGGCCGGCAAGGTGGTGGCCGTCCTCGGGCTCAGCTTCAAGCCTGAAACCGACGACATGCGCGAATCGGCGGCGATCCCCCTGGTCGAGGCGCTCATCGAGGACGGGGCTCGGGTCAAGGCCTACGACCCGGTCGCCACGGACAACGCGCGGCAGCTCCTGCCGTCCAGCGTGGAGTACTGCGAGGACTCCTACGACGCCATCGACGGCGCCGACGCGATGATCATCGTCACCGAATGGAACCAGTTCCGATCCCTCGACATTGAGCGTATTCGGACCTTGCTCAGAAAGCCGGTTGTGGTCGATCTGCGCAACCTGTACGACCCGAAGCGGATGCGCGACCAGGGTTTTGAGTACTTCAGCGTAGGCCGGGCAGCCAAGGATCTCCCGGGCGGCTGATTCCATCGCAAGTTATCAGTGATCAGTGATCAGTATCGGGCGCTCGACGAGACGTCGTGTGGTTTCGAATTCGAGAGGAGACTGATAACTGATCACTGATTACTCGTTCCGCCCTGCTTGACCGTTCTGGGCGGGACCGCGACACTCATCGCCATGGCAACCGACGACACCGTACGCCTCGACATCTGGCTCGACGTGGCGTGTCTCTTCAAGACCCGCTCGCAAGCGCAGACCGCATGCCATCGCGGACGGGTCAAGGTCAACGGCGACCATGGAAAGCCGCACCGTGCCATCCGTACGGGCGACCACATCGTCATCCAGGCACGGGGTGGCCATCGCCGCATCGTCGAGGTTGTGGAGCTCGAGACCACAAACGTGCCCAGAGCACGCGCACGGGAGCTTTACGTCGATCACACCCCGCCGCCGACTCCGGAGGAGGTCGAGTTGCGCCGCATGCAGCGGCTGTCGACACCGCCACGGCGCGAGCGAGGTGCCGGAGCGCCGAAGAAGCGGGAGCGCCGGGATCTTCGCCGGCTGAAAGAAGGAGAGGAATAGGAATTTCGGATTTCGGATTTCGGATTTGCCGTCCCCAATCTACATCCTCCTCCCGGAGCCCCCCGTCGGCGCGGCGCTGTCGTGGAGAGCCTCGTCGCGAGGGCCGCGAGGGCGCGTTCACCGGAGGTGCCTGGCATCCCGGCACGATGTTGTCCTCAAACCGCCGGCGGCAGCGGAGTGCGCTCAGGCCTCATCCGAAGGAGGAGGCCCTGAGCCACGCGCTGGCGACGGTGCTTCACCGCGGCCGCAAGGCCGCGAGTAACATCATGCCGGCGTGCCTGGCCACCTCTCGCGGCAGCACTCTAAATACTGAAGCGCCTCGCCGTCGGAAGCGCGTGGCCGGAAACCGGGCACGGAAACGGGCGCGGGTCGGACTCGGACGTGGGAACGGTTAGAATAGCCAGACCCACCCGACGGGTCTGAGGTACGACGCGTTTGCGGTCGACGGAGGTATTGAATGAGTGAAGCGGCCAACTGGGACATGCTGGTTGTCGGCGGCACCGTCTTGACGATGGAGCCGAACAGTGGACCCATCAAGAACGGCGCCGTGGCGGTTGCCGATGGACGCATCGCCGCTGTCGGACCGGCCGAGGAGCTTCTCGAGCTGTCCCCGTCCGGCGACGTGCTCAATGCCGGCAACAGCATCATCCTCCCCGGTCTCGTCAACACCCACTCCCATCTCGCGATGACCCTGCTGCGCGGAATCGCCGACGACATCCCGCTCAAAGAGTGGTTGGAACAGCACATTTGGCCGGTAGAGTCGGAGCACATGGACCGCAAAACGGTTCGTCTCGGTACCGAGCTCGCGACCGCCGAGCAGCTGCTGGCCGGGGTCACCACAACCGCCGACATGTACTTCTTCGGAGACGAGGTGAGCGCCGTGCTCGCCGACGCGGGCATGCGAGGCGTAGTTGCCGAGTCGCTCATCGATATTCCGACTCCGCGCTGTGCTACCCCGGAGGAGATGTTGGAGAAGCAGCGCGAGCTGCTCGAAACCTACTCCAACCACCCCCTCATCACCCCGTCGGTTGCGGCCCACTCGCCCTACTCCGTGAGCGCGGCCAATCTCGTGAAGGAGGCGGAGCTTGCCGAAGAGTACGAGGTGTCGATGCAAATCCACCTCGCAGAGACAACGTGGGAGGTCAAGAAGCTCCTTGGCGAAAAGGGCGTGTCGCCCGTGGCCTACCTCGCGGATCTCGGCGTCCTCTCCGAGCGCACCGTGGCGGCTCACTGCGTCCACGTGTCGTCGGAGGATATCGAGCTGCTGGCTGAGTTCGAGGCCGGCGTGTCGCACAACCCGGTCAGCAATCTCAAGCTCGCTTCCGGAGTGTCACCGGTCCCGGCAATGGTCGCAGCCGGGGTCAAGGTCGGTCTCGGCACCGACGGCGCCGCATCCAACAACACCCTCGACCTGCTGCGGGACATGCAGCTGGCCGCCCTGCTCCACAAGGGAATCACCGGCGATCCCACCGTTCTTCCGGCGCGGACCATGCTCGAGCTGGTAACCATCAACGGAGCGCGGGTGCTCGGTCTCGAAAATATCGGCACCCTTGCCGAGGGGCGCGAAGCCGACCTCATCTGCGTCGCCGTGGACGGTCCCCGTACTGCTCCCATGTACGATCCGTTCTCCCACCTTGCCTTTGCCGCGCGCTCGTCCGATGTCCGCCACGTGATGATTCGCGGCCAAATCGTGGTTCGCAATCACGAGCTGCAGACCATGGACCGCGAACGTATCGAAGCGCAAGCACGGGAGTTTTCAGAAAACGTTCGCTCAAGTTGACCCGGAACCATAGGAGGACTTGATGAACGCAATACCAAGGAACATCCTCGCCGCCACCGACTTCTCAGAAACCGCAGAGCGGGCAGTGACGTTGGCCCTCGCCCTCGCCCGCCACTTGAAGGCCGACCTCCATCTGCTCCACGACGCGGTTCTTGTCGAGGACTCCACTCTCGATGATGGCGGCCGCAACCAACTCGAACAGCTGCTGGCAACCGGCGAGGAGGCACGCCGCAGGCTCCTGGAGAAAAGTCCTGGGAACCACGACGTATCCGTTACTCCCCTTTTGGTCCGCGGAATCAACCCCGACGAGGTGATCGTCGAGACTGCCTCCGACCTGGGCTGCGACCTCATCGTCATGGGGACGCACGGGCGCCGCGGCCTGTCCCACCTTCTTCTTGGCTCTGTGGCGGAGAGAGTGGTTCGCACCTCGACGGCGCCGGTGCTGACAGTCCCCGGACAATAATTCTCAATTCTTAATTCTTAATTCTCAATTACCAACCACCGTCCCAGCAAAAGACGAGGGCGGGTATGGAAAATTCAAAATTGAGAATTGAGAATTGAGAACTAAGAATTAAGAATTCACCTGCGATTGTAGATATTCATCACCCGTTCAAGTCCGTCCCGTAGTGCGACCTCAACCGCATCAGCAGCCCGCCGAACCGCGGCGATAGCCCGCGCTTGCTCGTCCGGAGAAAACGGTGCAAGGACATGCTCGGCTAAATCCACCTCGAAATCACCGCCGCCGACGCCGACCCGCAACCGCGGGAAACCGGTACCGAGGGCGTCGCACAGGTCTCTGAGGCCGTTGTGGGTCCCGGGTCCACCGGAGATCCGAAGGCGCTGGGCACCGAGAGGGAGATCCACCTCGTCCACGACCACCAGCATATCTTCAGCCCGAACATCGAGCTCCGCGAGTAACCGGAGCGCGGCCGTGCCGGATCGATTCATGTAGCTGAGCGGACGGGCGACCACCACCAAGCGGCCCGGAGCGATGACCGCGAGCTCGCACGAGAACCGCTCTATCCACTTGCCACGACCCCGCCGGCGCAACACCTCAGCCGCCACCTCGAACCCGACATTGTGGCGGGTCCCGGCGTATTGCGCCCCGGGGTTGCCGAGACCGAGAACAAGATCGACGGCCATGGACGCCGAGCGACTATTCGGTCTCTTCTTCCTCCTCGGCCTTGCCTTTGCCAATGACCTCAGGCTCCTCTGCCTCGGCCGTCACCAGCTCTTCCTCTTCGATCTCTTCCTCGACCGGCTCCTCAATGATCTTGGGTATCTCGACCACTGCCACGACGCGATTCTCGTCTTCGAGGAACTTGGCGTTCTCCGGCAGCTGCGACGCGAGATCTGCGACCTTGAGGTGCTCGCCGACCTCGAGATCCGAAACGTCGAGCACGAACTTGTCGAACATCTCACGCGGGAGGATCTCAATTTCGATTTCTCGGGTCACGAAATCGACCCGCCCACCGTGGCGCACGCCGACGCAGTCGCCGACCAGTTCCACCGGCATCTTGACGGTCAGCTTGTGACCGCGGGTGATGCGGATGAAGTCGATGTGAATGAAGTGTCCGCTGATCCGATTGACCTGCAGCTCCTTGATCATCGCGAGTCGTTCCTCATCCGTCCCCTTGAGCTTGAGCAAGAAGATAGTATTTTCTCCCGCCGCACTCTTGAGCAGCTCGCGGATCGAGTGCTCATCCACTGCGATGGGCACCGGAGGCATGCCACCTCCATAAACGACGGCCGGAACCATGCCCTGGTGCCGCATCCTGCCTGCCTCCGCGCTACCCCGGCCTTCCCGGGTCTCCACTGTGACGACGATTTCTGGACTCTCAGCCATTGCAATACTCTCCCTTGGGGTTGTCTATTAAACGAAGAGGCTCGAGACCGACGCCCCCTCGTGAATGCGACGGATGGCTTCCCCCAAAAGAACCGCCAACGAAAGCTGTTCCACCTTGGGGCTCCTTTCGGCCGCCTCACTCAGGGCAAGCGTGTCGGTCACCATGACCTTTTCGATCGAACTCGAATTGATGCGGTCGATGGCGGGACCCGAAAAGACCGGGTGTACGCCGGTGGCATACACCGATCGGGCTCCGCGCTCAATCAGCGCCTCGGCCGAATGAACCAGGGTTCCCGCGGTGTCGATGATGTCGTCGACGATCACGCAGTCATAACCTTTCACGTTACCGATCACGTTCATGATCACGGCCCTGTTGGCCTCCGGACGACGCTTGTCCATGATCGCCAGGTCGAGCTTCAGGCGTTTCGCAAACGCACGCGCTCGTTCAACGCCTCCGGCGTCCGGCGACACCAGCATCGGGTTTTCCAACTCGCTGCGACGAATCGCCTCGATGAGGACCGGCGCGGCATAGAGATGATCCACTGGAATGTCGAAAAAACCCTGAATCTGCGCCGCGTGCAGATCGATGGTCAGAACCCGGTCCGCGCCCGCGGTGGAAATCAGGTTGGCAACCAGCTTGGCGGTGATCGGCACCCTCGGTGCGTCCTTGCGGTCCTGGCGGGCATAGCCGAGGTACGGGATCACGACACACACCCGCGCCGGCGACGCCCTGCGGAAGGCGTCGAGCATGATCAGCAGCTCCATCAGGTTTTCGTTTGGGGGAGGTCCAGTCGGCTGCACGATGAACACGTCCGCGCCACGCACATTCTCTTCGATCTGGCAGTACAGCTCACCGTCGGAGAAAGCGCCGAGGCGCACACGCCCCTTCTCGATCTGCAGATAGCCGCAGATCGACTCCGTCAGCGCCGGGTTGGCACGTCCGGAAAACACCAGAAGACGATGTTCTCTCAACATGAGTTACTTACCGATCACTCCACATTGCTGCCCTGGTCGAACACCGGTGAGAAGACCGGACTCGTGGCTGGGGCGGCAGGATTCGAACCTGCGAATGCCGGATCCAAAGACCGGTGGCTTACCACTTGCCGACGCCCCAAGCGCCGCAGAGTATACCCGATTAGGAAGGTCAATCCTCAATCGCTTTCCGACCCGGAGCCTCCGACGTCCAGAACTCCTCGTTGAACAGCTTCGCCGAAAGTCGATCCAGGGTGGATTGTCCGGATTCCTTGCCGTCCGCACCAGAGGCGGATCGATCACCGACGACTCTGGTCCGTCGGGCCGACTCGTACTCTTCAAGCACCCGTTGCTCGACATGCTCCCGAGTCTCGCTGTTGAGGGGGTGGGCGATTTCGCGGATCTGGCCGTTCCGCGCCTTGCGACCCGGCATGGTGACGAAGACCTGACCTTCGCGACCCTCGACCACCCGCAAATCGTTGACGATGAAGCAGTCGTCAAACACCACGCTGGCAAACGCTCGAACCTTTCCACCTTTCGCCGGACTGATGCGAACCTCGGTCACCCTCATTCTCGATCCCCCTCTCGAAATCCGACTTCCTGAACCTGCTACCGCAAAGTCCGCGGTTGAACAACGAATCCACGTACACGCCTCGGCCCTGCCCAAGTTCTCTCGCTGCGTTGCCGGCGGCCGATCGGCTCGGAAAAACCGCGAAGGCGTACACAGTAGCGACCAGCCCACCTGAGGTCAACCCAGTGCACCCCGCCACAATCGCTCATCTTGGATTGACCACGACGCATTCCGGCATCTCCGGGAGAGGAGGCAGCTCGTTCGCGGCGTTCCACTCGAGTCGCACCAACTCGAGTTCGGCCCAGCTGCCCTTCTCCCGCTGCACGTGCACTACGCCCGGCACCGAAGCGGTGTGGTCGCCGAGCTCGATTTTCCAGCCGCTACCCTCCACCTTCTCCTCGGTGACCGACATCACCCGCCAGGGTTCGGGCGCTACCTCGATCAGCGCGTTCCACCCCGCCCCCTCGACAAACAGGCGTCCGTCCGAGCGGATCGAGATCCGGTCCCCGTCTACGGCGGGAAGCCTGCCGCCGAGCAGACGAACGGCCTGCGGCAGAGGCATGGCCGCAATGCCCAGGATTTGCTCGAGATCTGCGGCCTCGAGCCGGCAACCCTGACGCAGATCGAAGAAGGTGGGCGGCCCGACCCCAGCCCAGGAGGTCAAGGATAATGCGGAGCCGAACGGCTCGGAAACCGTAAGGCGACCTGCTTCCCCACTAGTCAGCAGTGACAGCCTCAGGCCACCGGAAGACGGCACTCGAAGGTGATACAGCGCCGCCGGGCTACCGGGGAGGGGCCGGTTCAGCCGAAGCCGTGCCGCCTCCAGGTCCGCCGCCCCGAGCGGGGGAGCAGCCGACCGGCACCCGGTCAACAAAACTAGCGCGACCAGGACCGCCGCGAACAGTCCGACCGGATCGGTCGAAATCTCAGCGCGACCCATGATCCTCAGACTCGAGCAACGACCGCACATGCTCGACATCTTCACAGCCCATGTCGAGCCCGAGCAACAGGAACCGACGACCCTCATCTCCCTGGCCGCCGGCAAGCAGCACCTCTCCCAGGTGGCAATAAATGGTGCCGTCCCCGAGATTTCCATCGACATCGATGGCACGGCGCAGCCAATGTTCGGCTTCGTCTAGATCCCCCAGGCGATAGTGGACCCAGCCCAGACTGTCCAGGTAGGCGGAATTGTCCGGATCGGTGGCGACTGCACGGGCGATCAACTCCAGTGCCTCGTCGAGGTGAACCTCACGGTCGGCCCACATGTATCCCAGGTAGTTGGCGGTATTGGCATCGTCCGGTTCCTCGGCCACCAGGCGACGAAAAAGCTCCTCCGACTGTTCGACCTGACCCGACCGTTCCAGGGCCGCAGCTCGGATGAAGAGGAGATCACGGTTCTCCCCTATACGTGCAATCGCCGCCGCAGCCTCCTGAGCCACATCCGGCCACCGCTCGAGGGTCTGTAAAACCTGCAGACCAAGGAGAACACTCTCTGGCGAACCCGAGTCGAGGAGCGGGCGCAGCCGACGCCAGGCCCGCCGGTCACCCGTCCGCAGAAGGAACTCTGCCTCCAGCGCCTCCGCCTCGATCTGTGCCCGTTCCTGGAGGGACGGTTGGATGCGGACGAGTGCCGAAACGCCTTCCTGCCATTGTTCCTCGCGCCGGAATGTCTCGGCCAGCAAACGGACGTAGTCGGCTCCGGCGGCCTTGACGTCACCGATGCGATCTAACCACTCTCTGGCCAACATCGGGTTATCGGCGATCAGCTCGAGACGTGCGGCGGTCAGGGCAACTCTCACCGCCCGGCGCGAGCTCGCATCGTTCTCAACTTGCTCCCAGGCACGGTCGATCCACTTGCGACCTTTGGCCTGATCTCCGGTGCGGTAGGTCGACCAGGCCACTGCAAGGATCAGGTCGAGATCGTCCGGGTTCTTCTTCAACAGGCGCTGCAACTTCGTCAGCGCCTCATCGTGGCGACCGAGGGCCGACAGAAGGTGGGCCTCCAGCGTTCGCGCTCGGACCGAATCCGGGGCACGCACCAGCACGCGCTGCACGGTCTCCAAACTCAGCTCGAGCCTGCCCCCCTCCCACAGAAGTCCGGCAGCTCTCATCAGCGAATCCAGATCCGTGTCCCCCAGCCAGCCCAGCATGCGTTCACCCGCTTCGCCCGGACGATCCATCTCTACGAGCAGCTCGACGAGCTTTTCTCGGCACCTCGGCGCGGCTGGGCCGCCCGCGGCGCACTCGGAGTACGCCTCGGCAGCTTCCTCGGTCCTTTCGTTCGTGTCGAGGAGATCAGCGTGTAGCATCACCAGCTGAGAGTTGTCGGGACGGTCTTCCCGCAGGCCGGCAACGATCTCCTCCGCCTCCCTCGCCTCTCCTTGCTGGGCCAGAGTCTGGGCGAGGGAGAATAGCAGATTTGGGTCGCCCTCATTGGCCTCGATGGCTTCGCGCAGAGCGGCTTCCGTGTCGGCGGCCAGCGCGGAGTCCCGAGCCGACAGCTGAGCCAGGGCGAGCGCGCGCACTCGAACACCTTCGGCGCCCAGGTCGTCGGCGTCATTCAGGACCTCGACCGCCTTGTCGGCCATGCCGACATCGACGAGAAAGCCCGCATAGGCCAGCCGAACCTCGTTGACGTCCGGTGCGTCGCGCACCGCCCTCGCATACGCATCCATCGCCTCCCGATACTGCCCATTGGCTTCGAGCACCCGGGCCTCGAGATACGGTTCCAGGCCTTTGGGCAAGCCGTCATTTGTCCCAGCCGGGGTTTCCCCGGCGGCTGCACCGAATGCGACAGCCACCGCTGCCACCACCATTGCTCTCCGTTTCACGCATGAAGGAATCAAATTTCTACCCATTATTTCGGTGTCGACCGTCCCGCCGCCTCGTACGGCATCAGACATCAGCGAGACGGGCCTCAACCATAGAACACGCACGAGTGTACCTCTTATTGCCTGGAGTGCCTCCTCCAAAAAGGAGCTCAGGTGCTAGAATCACCGCCGATGACTGAATCAGGGAAATCCGACACGTTGTTCACCGATCGCACGTTTCAGGATATGGACCTTCCGGAGCCGATCCAACGGGCCGTCGACGACTTGGGATTCACCCACCTGACGCAGGTACAGGCAGAGGTGTTGCCGGTATCGCTCGAGGGGCAAGACGTCGTGGCACAGGCACAGACCGGTTCGGGCAAGACCGCCGCCTACCTGCTGACGATCTTCACCCACATTCTCCGGACCCCTCGAGAGTCCTCCCCCGAGACTCCGCGGGCCTTGATCGTGGCGCCCACGCGCGAGCTGGCGGTCCAAATCGCAGGTGATGCCGAGGACCTCGGCCATCACGCCGGCATTCGAACCCACGTCGTCTTCGGCGGGCTCGATTATCGCAAGCAGAGGGAGATCCTCGAACGTGGCACGGATCTCCTCTTCGGTACGCCGGGGCGGCTGATCGACTATCACAAGAAAGGCTCGTACTCGTTGCGCAATACCGAGATGGTCGTTATCGACGAGTGCGACCGCCTATTCGACATGGGCTTTGCCGAGGACCTCCGGTGGCTGTTACGCCGCACACCGCACCCGACGGAACGGCAGTCAATGATGTTCACCGCCACCCTCTCCCAACGGGTGATGACCCTCGGCTGGAGGCAGATGAACAACCCTGTCGAGGTCGTGGTCAACGCGGATCAGCTGACGCCGGACACGATTCACCAGGTGCTCTACCACGTCGCTACACGCGAAAAGCTGTCATTACTCCTCGGCATCCTGGGGCGGGAGGGCAGCTCCCGCACCATGGTCTTCGTCAACACCCGCTACCGGGCGCAGCGGTTGGTCGACGATCTTCGGCGTCACGGCTACGCGGCCCGCGGCCTCACTGGCAATGTGGTCCAGACCAAGAGGCTGCGGGTGCTCGATGATTTCCGCGACGGAACGCTGCCGATCCTGGTCGCCACCGATGTCGCGAGCCGCGGCCTCCACATCGACGGCGTGAGCCACGTCATCAACTACGATCTTCCACAGGACTCGGAGGACTACGTCCACCGCATCGGTCGCACCGCCCGGGTCGGGGCGGAAGGCAAGGCCATCACCCTCGCCTGCGAGGACTACATCTACTCCCTCGACGCGATTCAGCGCTACATAGGCTACGAGTTGCCGACCGAGTTCGCCGATGACTCTCTGTTCGCCGAAGTTCGACCCCGCGACAGGCGGCCGCACCGCACCGATAGCCGTCGCGACCGGCCGACCGGCTCACGGCACGGCAGGCGCCGACCGAGATGAAATCCGAGTGCTGATAGGGACGGTCGGGGCGAGTAGGCTAACTCCCTCCGAGATTTAGCTGTGGCTCATCGTCGTCGGACCAGTCCGGAAGCGTCGGACCTTCCATCGACGGGTCGCACCACACGACATCGCGTGGCGCGGCGGGCAACGTGGAAACGGCCACTATCTCCAGGCTCTTAACCCTGACAATCTGCAGCTCAGCGGTCGCTAGCCCGACCGCCACATCACGTCCGTCCGGCGAGACGGCGATACGAATCGGTAGGCCGGCAAGCGAAACCGTCCGTTCCTGTTTCCGCTGCAGGCCCTTCTTCTTGTCCATCTTGATCTTCCACACCGCCAGCTCGCCGCCGCCATCTTCGCGCGCGACCGCGACCACCAGGGTTGTTCCGTCGTCTGCGAACACAAGATCCACGGGCTTGCCGCTGACAAAATATGCAAGCCTCGGAGTGAGCGTCGCCGGATCAGCCAACACCACCTGGCCGGAGCCGGCATCCGCCAGTGCGATCATGCCGAGTTTCGGCGAAAGCGCGAAGTGCCTGACATCGCCGGCCAGCGGTCGTCGGTAGACGACCCTGCCTTCGCCGAGATTCAAGGTGGTCATGACGGCGCCTGAATCGCCCTCGGGAGACCTCTCCAGCACGAATAGGACCGTATTGTCGGCGACAACCGCGACCTGCCATGGGTTGTCGAACCGGACCTCGAAGCTGTCCATGAGGGCGCGCTCCGGGTAGCTCACCACCAGTAGCCGTTTCCCCAGCACCACGTAACGGTCGGGAAAGTCGCCGAAATGAGGCATGGTCACACCATCGATCGCATCCCGCGCACTCATCGTTCGGAGGTCGATGACCGTTGTCTTCCCGTGCACCAGATCGGGAGCAAACAGGGTGCCGCCTGGGGCGGGGAAGAGCCACGCCACCGGTCCGGTCGGAATCGATCTCGTATTTCCAAAGGCTGGATCCGCCAGCACAACGACATCGCCGCCCGACACCGCAACCAGCCCCACCGGCGGGCTCTCCTTGGCCCACACGACTGAAAGATTCAGCCCCAGACACAGAAAATACACAAAGGCGCAGCGAAGAATCATGACCATAGGCCTGCTTCACCTCCAGGGAAACCAGGATACCCGAGGTCGGGCGGGAGAACCCACCCACCCTCGGAGGATTTCGGATTTCGGATTTCGGATTTCGGATTTGCCGCCCCCAATCTGCATCCTTCTCCCCGGAGCCCTCGGTCGGCGTGGCGCTGTTGTGGAGGGCCTCGTCACGAGGCCCGCGAGGGCGCGTTCACCGGAGGTGCCTGGTAACCTCTCGCGGCAGCGCCCCCTTGGAGCACAAGCACGGATACGGGTAAGGAAACGGGCAGAGCGGTGGTCGCAGACCGCGGACGGCGGGCACGGAAACGGAGACGGATCGGACGCGGGTTCGATGAGCTACCCTCATTACACGATGAGCCTGACTCGTGACCTCAAACAGCGTGCGCTCGACGAGGGATTCGACCTCGTCGGGGTGGCCGCTGCCGGCGAGGCTCGCACCGCGTCGAACCTCCACCGGTGGCTCGACCGTGGGATGAACGGCGAGATGGCCTACATGGCGAGAACCCGAAAGGTCCGCGCGGATCCGGCCAACCTGCTTCCCGGATGCCGGTCGGTAGTGGTGGTCGCCATGAGCTACCGCACCGATCTCCCGCCCTCGGGATCGTTTTCGGTCGGTGACGGCCGGGTGTGGGTCTCGCGTTATGCGTGGGGACGCGACTATCACCGCATTCTCAAGAAACGACTGGTTCGTCTCGGACGCTGGCTTGCAGAGACCCGCCCAGGCGCCGCCTGGCGAACGTGTGTCGACACCGCGCCGATTCTCGAACGAGAGTGGGCGGCGCGCGCCGGCCTTGGGTGGATCGGAAAGAACACGATGCTCCTCAGCCGTCACTTCGGGTCCGAGCTCTTTCTGGGCATCCTGCTCACCGATGTCGAGTTGGCGGTCGACCGGCCGCGACCTGAGCACTGCGGAAAATGCACCGCATGTCTCGACGCATGTCCGACGCAGGCCTTTCCGGAACCGCAGGTCCTCGACGCCCGTCGCTGTGTCGGCTATCTCACGGTGGAACACCGGTCCGATATTCCCGACGAGTTCCAACCAGGCATTGGATCGATGGTTGCCGGGTGCGATATATGCCAGGAAGTCTGCCCATGGACCATCCGCGCGCCGGTCGATCTCCACCCCGAGTTCGTGCCCGCCCCACGGCGCTACCGCCCGCGCCTCACCGATCTCGAGTCCCTCGATAAAGACGGATACCGCGAGTGGCGGCGCGGCAGCGCCATCAACCGGATCGCCTTCGAGCAGTTTCGACGCAACCTCGCGGTCGCGCGGGGAAACTCCGAGTGAGTTAGCTCGTTCCCATCAGGAAACTCCGGTGGGAACTGCGTAGTTCTCGATGCAGAAACGAGCGATTTTTGTGCAAGTTCTAGGAAGACAAGGATTTCCGCGGAGGTGTACTCGAGTACGCCGCACAAGGGAATCCGCAGTCTGACAACGAAATTGCCAAAAAGCGCCGTTTCTGGACGAGAACTGGCTCAGTTTTTCTTGAGAGGCCGTATGACCATCGTCAGGTCTCGGCCCTCGAGCCGGTCGGGCATCCGGTCAACCTTGGCCACATCCGCGAGGTCTTCGGCGACTCGACGCAGCAAATCGAAACCGTTCTCGGGGCGCCGCATCTCGCGCATGCGGAACATGATGGTCACCTTGACATGCTTGCCTTGGTCGAGAAATTTGCGGGCCCGTCTGGTCTTGGTATCGAAATCGTGAATGTTGATATTAGGTCTGTACTTGACCTCTTTGACCTCGACCGAGTGCTGTTGTTTCTTGGCTTCGCGCGCCTTCTTTTCCTGCTCATACCGAAATCGCCCGTAGTCCATGATCTTGCAGACGATCGGGCGTGACGTGGAGGCCACCTCGACGAGGTCGAGGCCCTTCTCCCGGGCGAGCGCGAGGGCCTCTTCTACCGGCACGACTCCGACCTGATTGCCCTCGTCATCGACCAGGCGTACCGGCGAGAGTCTGATTCGTTCGTTGATGCGCACCTGCGGTGCTTCGGGATCCTCACGAAACGCATACTTTCTGATGGTCGTCCTCCCTTGGTTCACATTGTCAGAACTGTCGCTCACGACCGCCCGCGGCGGCAGGCAACACACGGCCCGGAGTATACCACCCGAGGCGGGGAAAGCGGTGTTTTGTCAACGTTCTTGCGCCACGTTTCCTCGGTCCGACTCTGCAGTGTCCACCGGGCGTCCGACCATTCGCATCCAGATTATGATCACCGCGGCCCCGATCACCAAGAGAATCCAGGCCGGGGCATTGGTCAGAGCCTCGGGTAGATAGCCAACTGCGACCGCCACCACGGCCGCGAAGAGAGCGTAGGGGAGTTGGGTCCGAACGTGATCGACGTGGTCGCATCCCGACGCCATCGACGACAAGATGGTGGTGTCCGAGATTGGTGAACAATGGTCGCCGAACACCGCCCCCCCGAGGATCGAAGCCACGGTCGCGGCGAGCACGTGGGAGCCCTGAGGGGAGGCTTCGAGCACCAATGGCACCGCCAACGGGGTGAGGATCGCCATGGTGCCCCACGAGGTGCCGGTGGCGAATGAAACCATGGCTGCAACCAGGAACACAGCCACCGGGAGCATGGCGATGGGAAGGCTCGAACCCATCGCCGATTTCAGGAATCCCGCCGTTTCGAGGTCCGTGCAGACTTGGCCCAGGGACCATGCCAGGGTGAGCACGACAAAGGCCATGAACATGCTCTTGAATCCGCTGACCGCGGCCGCCAGCGATTGCCGCATGCTGAGAATGCCCTGAACCACGGCAAGCAGGATCGCCGCCGTAAGACCGAGCAGACTGGCCCATAGGAGCACTGTAAAAGGGTCGGATGCGCCGATGATCCGGCTCAAGGAGCGCGTGGTGTCTCCGGCCGCCCGGAGGCTGGCGCGCCCGGTGTGGAAAAGGCCGTACAGCGTGGAGAAGACCACGACAACAACCGGCACCGCGGCGTTCCACCATCTGCAGGGCGCATCCTCCTCCGGCGCCAGCTCACTCGATTCGTAGTCGGCGAGGGGCTGGGCGGAGGCGGCCATGATCTCCCCTCTCCTCGCCCGTCGCTCGGCATAGAGCATCGGCCCCCAATCACGACCCGAAGCCGCGATCGCCAGGGTGGTCATGAGCGCGAAAATCGGGTAGAAGGCAAACGGAATGGAGGCAATGAAGATCGAAAAGGGGTTGAGGTCCGACCCGGACTTGACTAGCGCATCGCCGACCAGAGATACCTGGTATCCAATCCAGGTGGAAACCAGCGCCACGCACGCAACTGGAGCAGCGGTGGAATCAACCAGAAAGGCAAGCTTTTCCCGGCTCACCCAGTGACGATCTGTCACCGGGCGCATGGTGTTACCCACGATAAGGGTGTTGGAGTAATCGTCGAAGAAGATCAACACCCCCATCACCCAGGTTACGACCTGAGCCCGACGCGGCGTCGTCGCCAGCGGTTCAAGGGCGTGAACCACACCGACGGTTCCGCCGCTTCGGCTCATCACACCGACCATGCCGCCGAGCAACATCGAGAAAATGATGATGCTCATGTGATCCGGTTCGATGAGTGCATCACGGACATTGGTGTCGATGAGGCGCAGAAACCCGGCGGCCGGGTTGCCGCCGGCCACCATGGTGGTACCGACCCACACCCCCATGAAAAGAGCGATGAGGACATCGTGGAAGGCGAGGGCAAGGAGCATCGCCGCCAGCGGCGGCAGCAGACTCCACCATGAGCCAACCGCAGCGCCGCCGCTCGGAAGCAAGGCCATCGCAAACAGAAGGGCGATCAGAACTGCGGTCGTCTTCAGCCACTGAGACACGGGGGGAGGGTAACACGGGCAAGTTGGGAATTAGGAATTAGGACTGCCGGCACGGATTTCGGATTTCGGATTTCGGATTTGCCGTCCCCAAGCTGGCATCCTCCGCAGGAAACCACGGTCGGCGTGGCGCTGTCGCGGAGGGCCTCATCGCGAGGGCCGCGAGGGCGCGTTCACCGGACGTGCCGTCTCTGACGATTTTGGGAGCATGGATTCTTGTTGCGAGTGGATGACTCTGGCCCAAATATCGTCAGAGGGGGCACTCACGGGCAATGCCGCCGCAGAGAATCGGGATGGTCACGTCGGAAGACACTTGCCGGAGCGAAGTGGCCGCGGTCGCAAACCGCCGGCGGCTGCGCAGTGAGCTCAGGCCTCATCCGAAGGAGGAGGCCATGAGCCACGCGCAGGCGATGGTGCTTCGCGACGGCCGTAGGCCGTCAGCAACCCGCGGCCGGCGGGCGGGCACGGAGACGGGCACGGGAGGCCCACCGTGTTACCTTCCATGCTGAGCGAAACTGAGACCGTCGAGGTGGAACAATGGCACAGGTATTCAGGACCAGGGTGACGGAAGATTTCGGGATCGAGCATCCGATCATCCAGGGCGGAATGATGTGGGTGTCGCAGCCCGAGTTTGTGGCGGCGGTGTCCGAGGCGGGCGGGCTGGGCATCCTGACCGCCCTCACTTTCGAGACGGCTGCGGGCCTCGCCGACGCCATCGCTCGCACCCGCGCGCTCACCGACCGGCCGTTTGGGGTCAACCTGACCTTTCTGCCGACCTTGATTCCAAAGGACTATGGCAGCCTCATCGACGTCATCGTCGACGAGGGAATCGCCATCGTCGAGACCGCCGGCCGCAACCCCGAAATCTACATGGACCGCATCAAATCAGGCGGCGCCAAGGTCATCCACAAGTGCACCTCGGTGCGCTTCGCCCGCAAGGCGGAGGCGATCGGCTGCGATTACGTCAGCATCGACGGCTGCGAGTGCGCCGGCCACCCGGGCGAGGAGGACGTGACGTCGTTGGTTCTCATTCCGGTGACGGTCGACGCGATCTCGATCCCCGTGATAGCCTCCGGCGGCTTCGCCGACGCCCGCGGTTTGGTGGCCGCGCTGTCCCTCGGCGCCGAGGCCATGAACATGGGCACCCGATTCGTCGCGACCGAGGAGGCGCCCGCCCACATCAACGTCAAGCAATGGTTAGTGGACGCCTCCGAAACCGACACCATGTTCGTGATGCGCTCGCTCCGCAACACCGAGCGGGTGCTCCGCAATGAGGTCGCCGAGAAGGTAGTGGAGATGGAGGGCCGCGGTGCGGGCATCGCGGAGTTGGCACCCTTGAT
>PVMK01129996.1_pt1 | contig 22519 bp, 14 predicted proteins | sample 1853481 | NCBI WGS metagenome assembly PVMK01 (sample SAMN08533507, study PRJNA380276) | Marine sediment metagenome, whole genome shotgun sequencing project. | reverse complement strand
CAAATGCAAAGCTGATGTAGGCCATCGCCAGGGTGATCTGCCAGACGCGGTCGGCCATCCTGCCCAGCGAATAACCTCCGTCCGTAAGAAGTGCACCGCCGAGCAAAATCAGAAAGCCATTCAAGCCGGAGGTCCAGTAGGGGCTGGTCGAGCCACCCTCGAAAATGCGAAGGCCGAAGATAAAGACGGCCAGCGCGGCTACCGCGATCATGAATGGGACTGTCGGCACCATCACATAGAGCTCATAGACCAGCAACATTCCAACCCCTCCATATACGGCGTTGGAGATGAGCATTTTAAGGCCCACTTCGAACCCTGCTTTACCGCTGTATGTAGCGGCGAACAACACGGAGTAGATCAGCACCAGAATACTGCTCCAGCCAAATGCCAGGAAGCCAGCCAGGAGCGGAGCCATTAACAGCATCATATTGAATGCCATCGAGGCCGCCTCCTTGTAGCAAGGCAATTCAACGCCATGACCGTCGCGTTGCCGACTGCGGAAGCATGTACCAGGCGATCCAGGCGCCAGTAATCGCTACAGCAAAGTTCAGCAATAAAGCGAGGCCACCGATCGCGCCCACCTGAGGGTAGATCAAGACCAGATAAGGCATGAGAATCACACCAATCATTCCGGCGACAATCGCCAGCAGGTGTTCACCCGACCGCAGGATGTAGACGTAAAGACGAAACAGCAGCGCACAGGCCACCAAAATCATGACGAGCGGAAAATTCGCCAGAAACAGCGCGATAAAAAGCCCGCCGATCACGGATATAAGGCCATTTTGAGTATAAACCCGCCCTGACGGAGAGACAGGGGTCCCGAATCCTGCAACAGAATCGCAGTCATAAACGGTGCGATATGAGCCAGCGGCCACCTCGCGAATTGGGTAAAACTGAATACCAGAGCGACACCAAGCGCGAGACGCAGCGCTCGCCGGTTCGTGGATTCGTTGGAGGGTGCCAGGTCCGCCATGAGATCAGCTTTGGACCGCGCAGCTTGCCACTGACATCAGTAAAGGTACGACAGCAGACTAACGAAGCGAATCCATAGCCAGGCCAGGGAGTTCCAGAACCAGTGTTTCCCCGTATAAACGATGACATCAGCCTGGGAATTCAATCGCAGGTCCGGCTCGGCTTCAGCAAGGGCCTGGGAGTCAGTGGGCTGGATAATTACCGAAAAACGCTGCGGACTGCGCAGCCAACTGTTCGTCTTGTCCGCGGCGCTCAGGTCTCCGAGGTCGGTCTTTTTCCCGGTTGATACACCGGGAGCGATCTTCTTGATCTTGCCGTGGAAGATTTTGCCGGGAAATACATCGAAGGCGATATCAACCTCGTTCCCGATATCGACACGTCCGAGGTTGTTCTCCGTCAAGTAGGCCTCGATCCAATACTCATCGAGTGAAATGAAGGTCATGACTGGCTGCCCTGCCGGCGCAAATGCCCCCTCGTCCAGGTACAGGCTGCCCACGTAACCCTGGCCGGGAGCACCTACGGTGGTCCGCGCCAGGTTGAGCTGCGCCTCTTCCACGCGTGCTAGAGCGAGTTGCACGCGGGGGTTTTGCTCCCCCTCCGTCCCCAGCGATTTCCTGGCGCGGTTAAGCTCGGCCTGGGCCGCACCCACTTTCGCTTCGCGTGAAGCCACCACCGCCCGTGCCTGATCACCCTGGGCGCGGGGTGTGATTCCCTTTTGTTCCAGCATGAGCACCCGTGCCCCCTGAGTGCGCGCCACTTCCAGTTCTACCTTAGCCTGACTGAGCTGGGCCGCGGCCGTTGTCACCACCTCGGTGCCGGCCCCAACGTCCTGCCCCGCCACTTCCAGAGTGGCCTCCGCCTGCCTCAAGGCGAGTTCAAATCGATGAGTTTCGATCTGCAGGAGTTTGTCTCCTGCCTGCGCCAACTGATACTTCCTGACAGGGATGTCCTGAATGTAGCCGGACACATCCGGCACGATCGGTATCACAAAACCCTGCAAGCGGGCCGCCGCGGTATACGGCGTCAATCGATCGGATACGACATACCAGACAAACAGCGATACTACGATGATCAGAAAGATACGCGTGGTGCGATGCGAATCGTTGCCTGGCGCTGTTTTTTTGATGCTGTCTTTGCTCACGTTTTTCTTCTCTTATCGCGGCAAAAAGCCTGCTGCGGATGGTAACACCGAGCGCTTGACATTGGGATGGTGGAAATAGAGAATCTGAGTAACGCGGCCAGGCTGCGACTGGAAGTGAGAGCCACCTCTACGAAATGCGATCCAATTGAAGGAGAAGGTTTCACATGGTACGGCCAAGGCTCATGAATAGATTGATTGATTCGTCGAACTCGCTCCTGCTGTCGGTCGCCCTTCTTCTTTCCTCCCTCGGCTGTGCCGCCGCGGTAACCGTCTCAAAGGAGGATGTGCCGGAGGTTGTTCAAGACTTTCAGGCCAACGTCGTAACACACGGCGAGCTGAGCCAGATAAGTCTGCAGTACCTGCGGATGCAGGGCCTCGATGCCACTACAGCAGAAGACCCTATCGCCTTTTTAAAGTCTATCGAGCAAACCAAAGATGATGAGAAGTTGACGAAACTCTATACGCTTGCTGAGTACGCGCTTAGGTTGCTGTTGATTTCGACGACAGCGAGTCGGAAGTCGCCGGCGATTGGTTTCTTTTGGCCGCGGAGCAGGCATACCAGGGTACCTTCCTCGCGCTGAGAACCGATCGAGCGGCCTGGGACTACCGCGGCAGCCGCTTGCGAGATTTCTACCAGATGGCTGTAGCCGGCTTCGTCTTGTCTGAACATAAGCGCGGGAAGGGAGCCATCGGCCCGCACACACGAGCCATCTTTGGGATAAATTACTGGGTTTCGATCGCCCAGGGAGAGCATCTCCTCGACCCAAACGAATTCGAAGAGCTGCTTCTCAGCTACGAACTCCAGTTCAAGGGTCTGAATAATCGACATCTAGCGTTCGGTCTCAGTGTTCCCTTTGTTGGATTTAGAGAGAACAAACGCCAGCAGCCGGTAGAAAAGTACTATCCCGCGGGAGGAATCGTGCGAGGACTTAGCGCACTGCTTACCTTCACACCTGGCAGCGACAAGGCATCAACAGACGTGAGCCTGGCGTTTTACGATTCGCGTAACGCTGAAAGCACTACGGTCGATGGCGTTTCGATTCCTCTCTCGGCCGATTACACCGCTCCGCTCGGTTACCTACTCAGCAAATACAAACGTAGCGCTCAAAATTTTGCGGACACCTTCCACCCAGAAGCGGCTCTCAGCGATACCGGCTATTCCTTAATGGAACCCTACGACGACAAGCGAATTCCTTTGATCACGGTCCATGGGCTCTTTTCCCATCCGTTGACCTGGGTTGATATTCATAACGATTTGATGGCTGACCCGGTGATTCGTAGGCATTATCAGATCTGGCACTTCAGTTATCCACCTGGGCTACCCGTGCTCGAAGCAGCACGGCTTTTCCGGGAAAAGACAGACGAGCTCTATGGGTTTTTCGACGCCGACGGGAAAAGCAAGGCGATGAATTCGACCGTTATCGTCGCTCACAGCATGGGTGGCTTACTCACCAAGACGGTTTTGACGGATAGCGGCACTAAGATCGTCGAAGCGCATATAGAGGTGCCGATAGAAGAGTTGGAGATCACACCCGAAGACAGAGAGAAGCTCCGAGAGATGTTGTTTTTCGAGTCGAGGTCCTACGTGAAGAGAGTGATTTTCATCGCGGTGCCTCATCGCGGCAGCCATATATCGGACAACTACATAGGGTGGATTGGGCGAAGGTTGACATCCGCTCCAAAAAGGTACGCCGAATTGATGGATCGTATCCGATCAGAAGTATCGGAAGCATTGAGACCGGAGGCAGAGGAGGCCGCCGAACAGCAAGACAACAGTATCAAGAACCTCTCCCCGAACGACCCCACCATCAAAGCTCTCTCGGAGCTCTCGATCGCCTCGGAGATTCCGTTTCATTCGATAATCGGGGATCAGGGCATCGGCAATGGCGAGGAAGGAACGGACGGTGTGGTTACGTACAAGAGCGCTCATCTGGAAGGTGCGGAGTCAGAGCTGATTGTTCCCACGAACCACGGTGCTCACCACCACCCGCTCGCCATTCTCGAACTAAAACGCATCCTCAAACTCCATCTCGTTCAGTTGGATTTGGACTAGTAGTGCGGAAGCTTATTGCAACCGCGCCGGCGGCCTAGTACGGCCGCGCCGGCAGTGGCTCGCGCGGCTCGGCACGAAGATGCGATCCAAGGGGTCACCGCCTGCGCCAGGAACGTATCTGCTGGGAGTAGCCCGCGGAATCTCCCCGGTCCTCGACGTACTGGTTGATTCGATGGAGCTCCCGGAATTCCTCAAAAGGGAGATCGGTGTCCCAGGTGCCCCGGTCGTACTCTGCCTTATCCATATCCCCGGCGAATAGGAGCTGCAGGAAGGAACTGCGGATCTCGGTCACCTTTCGGAACAAAGGGACGAGACTCGTGAGGCAGTTGTGTTCGATGGTGTTGTACCACTCCGGGCGCCGGTGGATGTCGTTCGCCCGCTCCATGACCAGCAAGAACAGCTTGCGCGTTTTCTCGCGATCTAGCTGAGTTGGATACAGGTGCACGGTCTCTTTGCGATGGTTCGTGCGGAGTCGTAGCAGATCTCGCTCATCCCCCAGGATGAAGATCAGTTCGAATTGCTTGAAGAGCCCGTAGAGAGCGAGTGGTACGTCCGTCTCGTGTTTCTCCTTGCGCGTCTCGGAGGAGACACAGAGATAGCTGCCGTCCGAGAAGCCGAAGGAGAGTAGTGCGTGCACGACGCCCTCGACGCCCCAGTTGGAGAATGCCATGTCCACGCCCTCGATCTGGTTCAGATCGTAAGTCCGGTCGTCGTATCTCACATCAAAATCATCGACGGAGCGATGGTGGAAGTTGCGAACGTTGTAGACGGTGACTCGATCGCCCTCGATCTCGACGTGGGGGAGCACGGCCACCGGGACCATCCAGTCCCGATCGTGTCTTGCGGGAATGAAGAGCCACCAGATGAGGACAGCGAAGAATGCGCCGAAGAAACCCAGAATCGCCCGCTTTCGCCGTTGCCTCCAGTTCCAGACCACGAACAGAATAGAGCTGATTCCAAAGACCCATGCGGCGCCCTTCCTGAAGAGGTCTCCGGGTAGATTCGAGAAGGAGATCGCAACGCTCGCCCACAGAGTGAGGACGAGCATGAAAAGCAAGAGGGCAAGGGTCAGACTACCACGAACGATCCGCCCGGGAATCGACTCCGAGGATTGGTGAGGGAGAGTTTCATCGTCCACAGAGGCAGGCCTCCTTCCAACGATGGTCGGTAGTAGTTAGTCGTGAACGACCTTCTCGGCGGATGCCTTCTTCTCCATGGATTCCCTCTCCTTTCGGAGCCTGGAACCCTCTATTAGTTCATCGGTCCAAACTGTCCAAACTCAACTGACGGGGAACAGTGACGGTTACCGCGGCACAGCCAAGGGAGGACAGCAAAACAGCGAGCGAACGCAGCAGCGAGCTCGATGAACCAACCAATCTATTCATGAGCGTTTCCCACACGTCGTCAAAGCTTCTCAGATAATTAGATCGTTCTCGTAGAGACGGCTCTCAGCCCCATTCGCAGCCAGACCGCGTTAGTCAGATATTCTTTTTCCTCCGCCCGAATGTCAAGCGCTGGGTGCTATCATCCTCAGCGGACTTTTTGCCGCGAAACGAGAAGGAAAAAGTGAGCAAAAACAGCAGCAAAACAACAGCGCCAGGCAACGATTCGCATCGCACCACGCGTATCTTTCTGATCATCGTAGTATCGCTGTTTGTCTGGTATGTCGTATCCGATCGATTGACGCCGTATACCGCGGCGGCCCGCTTGCAGGGTTTTGTGATACCGATCGTGCCGGATGTGTCCGGCTACATTCAGGACATCCCTGTCAGGAAGTATCAGCTGGCGCAGGCAGGAGACAAACTCCTGCAGATCGAAACCCATCGATTTGAACTCGCCTTGAGGCAGGCGGAGGCCACTCTGGAAGTGGCGGGGCAGGACGTTGGGGCCGGCACCGAGGTGGTGACAACGGCCGCGGCCCAGCTCAGTCAGGCTAAGGTAGAACTGGAAGTGGCGCGCACTCAGGGGGCACGGGTGCTCATGCTGGAACAAAAGGGAATCGCACCCCGCGCCCAGGGTGATCAGGCACGGGCGGTGGTGGCTTCACGCGAAGCGAAAGTGGGTGCGGCCCAGGCCGAGCTTAACCGCGCCAGGAAATCGCTCGGGACGGAGGGGGAGCAAAATCCCCGCGTGCAACTCGCTCTAGCACGCGTGGAAGAGGCGCAGCTCAACCTGGCGCGGACCACCGTGGTTGCTCCCGGCCAGGGTTACGTGGGCAGCCTGTACCTGGACGAGGGGGCATTTGCGCCGGCAGGGCAGCCAGTCATGACCTTCATTTCACTCGATGAGTATTGGATCGAGGCCTACTTGACGGAGAACAACCTCGGACGTGTCGATATCGGGAACGAGGTTGATATCGCCTTCGATGTATTTCCCGGCAAAATCTTCCACGGCAAGATCAAGAAGATCGCTCCCGGTGTATCAACCGGGAAAAAGACCGACCTCGGAGACCTGAGCGCCGCGGACAAGACGAACGGTTGGCTGCGCAGTCCGCAGCGTTTTTCGGTAATTATCCAGCCCACTGACTCCCAGGCCCTTACTGAAGCCGAGCCGGACCTGCGATTGAATTCCCAGGCTGATGTCATCGTTTATACGGGGAAACACTGGTTCTGGAACTCCCTGGCCTGGCTATGGATTCGCTTCGTTAGTCTGCTGTCGTACCTTTACTGATGTCAGTGGCAAGCTGCGCGGTCCAAAGCTGATCTCATGGCGGACCTGGCACCCTCCAACGAATCCACGAACCGGCGAGCGCTGCGTCTCGCGCTTGGTGTCGCTCTGGTATTCAGTTTTACCCAATTCGCGAGGTGGCCGCTGGCTCATATCGCACCGTTTATGACTGCGATTCTGTTGCAGGATTCGGGACCCCTGTCTCTCCGTCAGGGCGGTTTTATACTCAAAATGGCACTTATATCCGTGATCGGCGGGCTTTTTATCGCGCTGTTTCTGGCGAATTTTCCGCTCGTCATGATTTTGGTGGCCTGTGCGCTGCTGTTTCGTCTTTACGTCTACATCCTGCGGTCGGGTGAACACCTGCTGGCGATTGTCGCCGGAATGATTGGTGTGATTCTCATGCCTTATCTGGTCTTGATCTACCCTCAGGTGGGCGCGATCGGTGGCCTCGCTTTATTGCTGAACTTTGCTGTAGCGATTACTGGCGCCTGGATCGCCTGGTACGTGCTTCCGCAGTCGGCAACGCCCCCCGACGGTCATGGCGTTGAATTGCCTTGCTACAAAGAGGCGGCCTCGATGGCATTCAATATGATGCTGTTAATGGCTCCGCTCCTGGCTGGCTTCCTGGCATTTGGCTGGAGCAGTATTCTGGTGCTGGTCTACTCCGTGTTGTTCGCCGCTACATACAGCGGTAAGGCAGGGTTCGAAATGGGCCTTAAAATGCTCATCTCCAACGCCGTATATGGAGGGGTTGGAATGTTGCTGGTCTATGAGCTCTATGTGATGGTGCCGACAGTCCCATTCATGATCGCGGTAGCCGCGCTGGCCGTCTTTATCTTCGGTCTTCGCATTTTCGAGGGTGGCTCGACCAGCCCCTACTGGACCTCCGGCTTGAATGGCTTTCTGATTTTGCTCGGCGGTGCACTCCTTGCAGACGGAGGTTATTCGCTGGGCAGGATGGCCGACCGCGTCTGGCAGATCACCCTGGCGATGGCCTACATCAGCTTCGCATTCGCGGTGGTCGACATGTTCCGCGATATGTTTGCCAGACCCATCCCTACCGAGGCTTGAGTCTGCGCCCGATTCCCCTGGCCCAGGCGTTCGCCGTCAAGCCATGGGCGATCACGCACAAGGTGACGGTACATACCACGGTGTGTTGGAGCACCGACTCACTGGGTAGCTTCTCGTTGGCAACAATGATGAAAAACACGATACTCGCCAGGCCTCTGGGACCAAACCAGGCCAGGAACATCTTGGTTTCCAGCTTTTCTCCGGTTCCCGTCAGGGCGATCACATTGGGTAGCATTCGAATCACCGTGAGGCTCAACAGGGAGTAGATCAAGACATCCAGGGTCATACCGGCCCAGGACTGACCGATCGCTGCGGCTCCGAAAATGACCCAGGTCAGCATGGCCAGCAATTCGGCAATACCTTCGCCAGCCATGACCAGTTTGTGGGTGTGGTCCTTGGCGTAATGACCAAACAACAGGCCGCCGACGAACGCGGCAATATAGCCACTACCGTGCAGAGTCTGCGCCGTGGCGAAGCAGGCCAGGGCGAGAGTCACCACGGGAATCTGGGCCCAAACATCGGTGAACCAGCCGCGTCGTCCGCATATCGATATCAGCTTGATCCCGACCACGGCCAACACCACTGCGACACCGAGGCCGATGCCAATTTCCCTGGCAACCAGTTCCAGCGCAACGGCCAGGCTGCCACCCTCGTCCCCTCCCCCGTAACCAGTCGCCAGGGCAAGGAATACAAATAGAACCGGTACGCACAGGCCATCGTTGAGGCCGCTCTCCATGTTGAGGCCTTCGCGAATTCGCGCGGGGACAGCCTCGTTGGTGATAACGCCCTTGCCCAGAGCTGCATCGGTGGCTGAGAGGATTGTGGCGAGAATGCATAGCTCGAACAAAGAGATATCGGGGAAAACCACCATACCGATGCCAACACCCAGCGCGATACAGAGCGGCAGGCCAATCAGCAACATGCGCTGTGGGATTCTTGCATGAGAGCGCAGGGTGGACAGGTCTGCATTTGCCGCATCAATGAACAGCACCAATGCAAGCGTCAGGTCAGCCACGACACGCAGCTCGATATTCTCGACTTCGATCTCCATAATTCCGAGGCCGAAGGGGCCGGCAATCAGTCCGAACGCGATAAAGATGATCGGGCCGGTCACCGAGCTGCGCTCAACCCGCCCGGCTACCGCGCTGAAAGCGAATGCAAACAGAGCCAGTATCGCCAGGTTTTCGTACATTATGTGTCTCCGGCCTGCCCGCATTAACTGGTCTAGAATGGATGTTAGTCTACGCAGCTTCGTGGTTCATTGGTAACTCCCCTCCGGGTACGATGATTTCAGGTGCGGGCGGTCGATATCCAAGCGCGCTGGTGCGATGCAGCCAGTCCGAGTAACGATTGAGCTACTGGTAGTACGGCCGGATGTTCCCCGTCAGCTGAGTTTGGACCAAAGCGAGGGAAGAACGAAGAGAGGGTTCTAGATTCCGAGAGGAGGTAGGACCCATGCCCCAGAAAGACTCTGCCGAGAAGGCTGCCCGCGATATCCGTCGGTCGGCGGTCGCATCAACGTCTAGACATCAATTCTGCGTGTCGGTCTCCAAGTGCCCGATTTCATTACGTTGAGGGCTAACTCCGAAGCTGGGGGTCGCGCGTTCGAATCGCGCCCGGGTCACCATTTTTACCCACCGTCCGCGCCAGGCTTCGAGTTCTCGGACTTGGACTCGATCTTGATCATCTGGACCGGGATCAAGTTGAGTTCGATTCCCACGGGTTCGCCGACGTCCGCCGAGACAATCTCCCGAATTTGCTCAACGCGCGCGTACATGTCCTTCAAGCGCTCTTCGACGATGAATCCGTCGATCCTTACGTGAAGCACCCCGTTGCGGCGGGTCACGTGGACGGACGTGATCTTACTCCGACCAATACTCGGCCGCTCGGCGGCACGGAGTGACGCGATCCGCAGCACCCTGTTTTTCACCCAAAGCTGATGCATCGCCTCCTTGAGCGGCGGGACAAGCACCAGGGTGAGCGCGACGAACAGGCCCAGGGCGAGGCTGGCCTTTTTCCAGTTGCCGTAGCGCTGGGCGGCGAACACGACGATGGCGACGGCGACGATGCCGATGAGATTGGTCAGGAAAAGGAGAAATGCTCCGATCGCGATATCGAATCCGCCTTCCGATAATCCGATTGCGCTTAACGGGACGCCGGTGCCCGAGACCGCCTTCCGGCCCAACGCCAGGCCGATGCCGGCCACCGCAAGCGGAGGAACGAGCGCGACGGCGATTGCCACGCCCGCGATCGAATTGGCGATGCTGGAGCGCGTATGCACGAACGCTGCTGCGCCGCCGGCAGCGAGGGCCACGCCCAGATCGAGCAGGGTTGGTGCCGTGCGATCCAGGATTTCGCTTCCCATCACGCGCATCCCGAACAGGAAAACGCTGGCAAACGCAATCGCAACGACGACGATCGTCCCGATGGTTATGGTGATGGCCGACTTGAGGATAAGCGGTCGATCCAAAATCACCATTCCGTACGACAGACTCATGATTGGCACCATTAGCGGCGCGATGATCATCGCTCCGATGATCGCCGGTGCGCTGTTTCCGAGAAGCCCCAGTACCGCGATTGCGGCGGCGAACGCCAGCATCAGGAAGAAGCCGTATGACGGTGCCGCAGCCTGCCGCATATGCAGCAGCAGATCGTCCGCTGGCACCGCGCTCTCGACATGGGGTGCCCAACCGCCGGTGAGTTTGCCGAGGAAATCGCGCATCAGCGCCACCGTCCGCTCATGGGTCCTCCGCAGTTCGCTCATCGATCTTCTCCATCGAATTTGCGCTGATTCGCTCGGCAGTTGACGTATCCGACGTATATGCGGTCCACCGGCACCTCGGACCTGCGCATCTTAGCGTTTCTTTTTCCCTGGGACGCAAAGCAACGGCAGGCTGGGTTGATAAGCGTGTTGAAACTCCGCGCGATGACCGGTGCGGCTATTCGTCATCGCTAGCGCTGGCGGCCGTGCTGTCGAACTCTCGCCGATGCTGAGTAACGGTGTCTTTGTCGGTGTTGCCCCGTCGACCCACGCCTTCATCCGCTGTTGCGTCCTGAGGCAATTCGTTGAACACGTGCACGTCGCGTTGCGGCAAGGGAATCGTGACGCCCTGTGCGTCGAAAGCGAGCTTGACCGCACGGGTGATATCCCAATAGACGGGCCAGTAGTCGTCGGTCTTCACCCACGGACGTACCACGAAATTTACGGATGAGTCGCCGAGCTCATGTAGGCGGACTATGGGTTCCGGGTCCTCGAGCACCAGCTCGTGGGTCTCGATGATCTCTTTGAGAATTTTCTCCGCCTTCGGAATGTCATCGCTGTACCCGATGCCGAAGGTCATGTCGATGCGTCGCGTATCCTGTGCTGTGACATTCTTGATGACATTTTGCCAGATGCTGTTATTGGGGACGATGAGGGTTTGGTTATCGATCGTCAGCACGGTGGTGTTCACCAGGCTCATGTGACGGACGGTTCCAAACACGGTGGCGACTTCCACCAGGTCGCCGACATCGAACGGCTTGTAGATCAGAATCATCATCCCGGACGCAAAGTTCGACAACGAGTCCTGTAGGGCGAAGCCGATGACGAAGCCCGCGATACCGAGACCGGCGAGCAGGGGGCCAAGCGAGATGCCGAGCTGAGAGAGTGCGATGAGCAACCCCAGCATGATGATCACGCTGCGCGTAGTGGACAAGATCATTCGGTGCAGTAGCTGTGAGACTTGGACGTGTGCCGACGTCATGGCTCTATCGAGTAAGCGCTGGGTAATTTTAGCGAGCTTGTAGAAGGCCAATACGATGACAACGAATATCAGCACGCTGAAGAACATGCTGCCGCCATTTTCCACAGCCCAGACACCGAGCGAGCCCAACCAGTCGGATAGTAGCCCCACGAACACATCGATATCGAAGATGTCGGTGGTGATCTCTCCAGTTGTCGCGATGAGCTGTGCTTCATATAACGACGTGTCCAATTCCTGCGTGGCCATCAGCGACGTGACGGTTCTCAACAGCTCGGACGAGAATGCGACGCGCTGTTCGGAAACTCCGAGGCGCGCCGCAATTTCTGGGTCGGTGGGTATCGAGGCCAGCTGTGCGTGCATCGAATCGGCACTCTCGATAGCGAGATCGAGAAACGCGGAGGTGCTAGCGGCGCGTTCTTCCAGGCGAGCGTTGAGTTCTATTTTGTCCGCGTCGACGTCGATGCCGAACTGGCCTGCCAGTTCGATGTTCTTCAGCAGGTGGCCATAGAGAACAATGACGTGATCGATGGCCACGTGTGCCTCAGCGTCGACGGCGGCTTGTTCCGCCGCCGATGCTTCGTTGCCGGGGATGGTCACACTCTGGTTCATGCGATCGATGACGGCGTAGATTGCCGTCGGCGCGGCGGCCAACAGGGTGGCCAACTGTTCGTGGTAGGCCGATGTGTCGTGACCCTCCTCCGCGCGCACCAAGACCTGCTGTGCGATCTCGTGCAGGGTTTTAATCAGTTCGTTCCGGTTACGCTGAAGGCGCGTTTGGAGCACCCTCAATGCCATCCCATCGGCGCCTTCGAGGCGCGCCTCCAAGCGTTTGACGCTGGTATTGAGCAACCGGATTCGTTCGATGGCGGGATCCAGGGATTCGGGCGCCTCGCTTAGCGACGCCGACTCGGGCGATTTCGCAGACGCCGGATCTTTCGCGGATTCCTGCGCCCCGGCCTGGAGGGGAAGGGCACATGCCAGCCATGCCATCGAAATGGCGACCCAACTCGCGAGCCGGTGCGCCTGAATTCGACGGGTAGGTTCAAAAAATTGAAACATCGTGTACTCCTTTACCGCGCTGTATCCATCATGAGTTTACTCGCGGCGCATCGGCGCTTCGAGCAGATAGTTCGGGGCTGTGAATTACAGATCCAGCCGGACATCGAGGCCCTCAACGGACGGTACGGGATCCCGGCGTCGTGAAGGGGAAGTAGCTTCGTTCACTGCTTCTATGCATCCTAGTTCGAGGTGTCACCCGATGGCATCTCCTGGCACCTCATGGCACTACGGGACCGAATCGAGTTTTCCGAATAGCGAAGTAACACCGGTAGGTCACAGGATTCCCGGAACAGCCTCCGAAGCTGGGGACCGCGCGTTCGGATCGCGCCCGGGTCACCACCCTTACCCTTGCATTGCAGCGCGATCGCCGAAGGCTAGTGGTTGGGATCTAAGAGGGGCGCGATTCAGCTTAGGCCCGCGAAGCGGACCGCGCGAATCGCGCCCGGGTCACCATTTGAATTCGCGTACTTAGCCGAGTTGCCCGAGCGAGCGTTGCGCATCAGAACACCGAACCAAACCGAACCATTTCCCTCTACCGTTTCTTCGGCATGATTCAGATCTCCTCACGTGGTTTTTTACCACTTTCGATCTGGACCCGTTATTTCGGGCTAGGTCAGCGTCCTCCGAGTTTGTTCGGAGATGGAACAAAGAACAACGGGAAGCGGCTTGATATTCAAGTCGAATCCCTAACCCAACGACTGGTTCCGGATGTTGGGGTTGCCGAGGGATAGTGCTAATAGCTGTTTCATAACTTTTGTGCTCCCGAAGGGCCTGTTGGATTACTTAACTTCTTTAAGGTCAAGTATGGGATTCCACTGACCTGATTTGACTTTGTAGCTTGAACCGTATGAACGCCAAGTCACTGACCACTCGGCAACGTCTCCGGTGGTGATGTTGTTGATGGCATCGTCGCCACAGTTGATACTCAAAGTGTATGTACCATCTTCGTTAGCTACAGCGTCACGACCATTCAGTACGTTGTCGCCTACAGGTAGCAACCAACCTTCTGCATCATACAGAGTGAATGACCAGAACTCGTCTACACGAGGATCTTCGAAGGTAGTCTGCATACACTGAGTACCTTTGATGTTGGTAGACATCTGGTAGTTGTTTACACTAAATGCCATACCACCCCAGCCTGCCGCATTAGATAGCGAGCGGGTTAGTGGGTCGATGGTGTTCTCATCAAATGCATACTCAAGGAAGATACCTGAGTCAATTGCCTGCTTGTTTAGCTTAGACCATAGAGCATCGCGGTCTGCCTTGTTGTAGTGAGGTGTTACATAGGTGCGAGTACCGAAGTCAGATACCGATACGGTCTTCTGAGCTTCGCGGGCTGTATCCATACCCTTTTCAAGACCGATGCGGAAGATAACCAGTACGAAGCCATCGGTGGGCTTAACGTCGAAGCCACCAGATGTCCATACATAGTCCATAGCAAAACCATCCGCATCAAGGACCAATGCTGACTGGAAGATCCCATTGTCAGGCTGTTCAATGTGGATGCCATTCACGTTGTCATAGAAGCCGATGGTGTAGAGAGTGTCTCTGTTAGCGCGGACAGTCGGCGCTGGCCCTGCTGGGTAGTAATCGGTCAAATCGACCGAACTGTTCATGATGCCTTTGCTCACCCACTTATTGAAGTTGACCGCAGCCTCTGCGTGGTCGAAGTTCTCCATAGTTACTGGGATGGTTGTTTCGTAGTCCTTGCCGTCGATGGCCATCTCTGCGTGTACTGCGCTGACGCCTAGAACTGATAGTGCGATAGCAGAAAGCAATGTTTTCATAGTATGTACTTTCCTAATTGATTAAGTGTCGTATTACTCGCCGTAGAATGTTTGGGCATTTCGTAAGTATGGCAAGCCCAACCATCCGCTACGAGCCGTAGGGTCAGGTGACCTAGCCTGAAATAACTGGTCCAGATCAAAAGGGGTTCTACCCCGATTTCGCGGGCACATCTAAAAAGCCCGATACTGGGCTTGGAGGAGTGTCATGGTGCGAAGAAGGAAGTTTTCAGACGAGTACAAGCGGGAAGCGGTCCGGCTGGCGACGGGTAGGAATGAAAGGGCGGCTTCTTCGTCCGGTAGAGCATGGGCGTAGGTGTCGAGCGTGAGGCTCACATCGCGATGTCCAAACTCAGCTGACGGGGAACAATTTCTGGAAGCATGCTCTGTAAAGAGACTTGACAGATTCGCTCCTATCGGCGGTGAGAAGCCGTAATGTCTCGCGGCAGTATTCTGAGGGATATTTCTCGACCGGTCTCATCTCTTGACTGTCAGCTGGCGGTTCGGCGATGCATTTTATGGGGAGTTGAGCAAGAGAGACATCTTTTAGTGGCAGTTCCCAGGCGCCGCTGGGTAGTGCGCCCAGGGTGATCAAAAGCGGCACAACGAAAAAGAGAAAGTGAAGCGCCCACAGCAGCAGAAAGCGGTTGGCCATTCACGTACACACGGCTTGAACCTCGCCCACTTGCGGCGCCAACGAATCGAGCGCCCAGCTGGACTGCACCACGCCTAGCGGTAGCGCGGGAGCATAGTTACCCGCCGCCAGATTGTAACATGGATCGATTGGGCTCGGACGTTTAGTGCTAACTGCAGTGCTTGGTGGTCGGATTTCCACGCCAAAGAGTCAGTTGGTTGCGCAACGATAGACCTCGAACGATTGCCGTCCGTCCGCTTCGGTTCCAATGGGAACAATTGCATCTCCATTCAGATCGACCGCCTCGTTCCGTGCAAGCGATTCGAGTTCTTCGCGAACCTTCCGATCGGTTCGTGCGAAGATGAGGATTCGATCAGAAGTCTTAGAAGAGACCTTCCCGACTTTTTGACAATCCGTGACCGCGCTCGCTTGAAGAACACGGACATTCTCGCCTTCACTAGTAAGCGGAACCCAGTTGCAGCCAAGCGTGGGCCCCAAGATGGTAAGCATGGCGAGTGCGCTGGCGATTTCGATTGGTTTCAAGCGGCCTCTCAAAAGCTCAGGTTCAAGCCGACTAACGTCTGGGCGCTCAGCCTCCGGCAGCACGGTACAGCCGGAACCGAGACGCCAGTTGCCCTCGCATGCTACCACTCGCGACGATGCCTGGCGCTACGGGTGAGCCGTCGTGAGGGCGGGATTCTGACCCACTCGGCTCGGATGCTTCACTTCCCGGCGGTCGATATTAGGATGGGCACCCTCGGTCTGAGGAATCGGGCCGGGGGTGTCCGCTACCGCAAGCGAGGATTACTACGGGCAGGCTACGGTTCCGGCCGTCGTCCCAGAAGGGCCGGGGACGCCGCCGAAGTGCGCCGAGGCATTCTACACGCGTCAGGGGTGGCTGTAGAAGCGGCGCCCGCCACGGCTCTTGATTTTGGGCCTCAGATCCATATGCTCGGGGACTGCGCTTCGTCTGTGCATCGCAAGGTCCGTCCAGTAGGGATGAAGCGCAGCCGACCGACTGGCAGCAAGCGATTCGAACGCTTGGAAAGGAGTGCAAAAATGACTGGTAGGCTCATCGCAATTGGCATCGCCCTCTGTCTCTTTCCCCTGTCGGTCGCATCGGCGGACGAGATCAGTGACGAGGAGATCTACATTCCCCCGAAGCAGGCAGAACCGCCGCCGCCGCCCGTGGCACCCGAGCCGGAGCCGCAGCCCGTGACGGCGCCGATGCCCGCCTCGGTTTCCGTGAGCAGCACCTCCGTGGGCGCCGGCCTGGGCGTCACATGGGGCAGGGGCACCCTGCACCTAGACGGCGACAATTACGCCTTCAAGATGAAGGGCATTGGAGTCGGTGATCTCGGCTATGCCACGATCGAGGCCTTCGGTAGCGTGAGCAACATCGAAGAGGCTTCGCAGATCTCCGGCACGTACATCGCCGTGGAGGTCGGAGCGGCCACTGGACCGGGTGTCGGCGCAGTGACCATGCGAAACGTAAACGGGGTGGTGATCACGCTGCAGTCCGATCGACAGGGAGCTCAGCTCTCACTCGGGGCCGACGCCCTGCAGATCGAGCTGGAGTAGCGCCAACCACGACGCGGCGACGCACGGTGGTGGCACACGCCACCCGTGCTGGGTCCGCTGTTCATTACCTCGAGAGGCGGGGTCGACCGGCCTGCCTCTCGAAGCTGTGCTTTCGTGCTCCTGCAGCGCGACGTCGGAGTCGGTTCGTGTCCGCCTGCTGCACCTGGAGGGCTAGTAGCTTGTGGTCCCCGGATCTCACTCCTTATATTTCGGGAGCCATGCCCCCGCCTGCCGCCCCCCGCTCTTCCTCAGCCCACGCGCTCGTGTACACAGGATTGCTTGGTCTCGTCGTCGGTCTGGCGTGTTCAACGCTCGCGCCTCCGCCCTTCGAGTTCTTCGTAGACGCGAAAGCGGAGAACCAGCCCCGGCTCGAGAAGATCCACCGTTGGCAGCTGCGCTCCAATGCCAATGCGCAAGCGGTACCGGGGTTCCCGCTGGCCCGTGTCGACGATCACAGCGCCGGCTCCGACATGCTGGAAGAGGACACCCTCCGAACCAAGATGACGGAGTTTAGAGGGGAGCAGCAGCGCCGGCTCGCCCGAAGAATCAACGAGTGGTCCCAGGTCGCCGCGCGTCGACACTACAAAAAGGAAGAGGGCGAGACCGCTGAAAACGACCACTGGCCTACCTTCGGCGAGCTGCTGGAGAACGACGGCGATGACTGCGACGGACTCGATCTCCTCAGCTATAGGCTCCTGCTCGACTTCGGCTTCGACAGCGACCACGTCTACCGCGCAGTGTTCCGCCGTAACTCCAACGGCACGAATCACATGGTGACCCTGTGGTTCGAGTCGGAGACCGATCCCTGGGTGCTGGACGCCACGCGCGCCGCCACACCGGAGATGAAGAAGATCTCCGAAGTCACCGGCTGGACTCCGACCGTCATGTTCAACGAGAACCGCGTCTACAACGTCGTCGACCTTCGACAATGAAACGGGATGGCCCATGATCCATCGATTTGCGTCCAGAAGCCCCACGCCCCTCGTACTTCTGGGTTTCGCGCTGCTCGCGATTGGCCCCTGAGCTGCCCGCATGAACTGGTCCAGGATGAAGAACCCTTTGGATCCGACGGATTAGGCTCGCCGTCGCCGGGTTCGATTCCCGCGCCCGCCCGACGTGGCCGTGTCACCCTATGGCACCTCATGGCACTACCGGACCGAACCAAGTTTTCCGAATAGACGTTTGAAAGTAGGTGGTTGTGCGATTCCCGGAACAGCCTCCGAAGCTGGGGGTCGCGCGTTCGAATCGCGCCCGGGTCACCATTTGATTTCGCGGGGTTATCGGACTTCACTCCTGAGCACCGACCCTCAGCTTTACCGAACCAGACCGAACCATTTCCCTCTACCGTTTCTTTGGCATGGTTCAGATCTCCTCTGTTGGCTTATTACCACTTTCGATCTGGACCACTTATTTCGGGCTAGGTCATGAGGGTTGCTCCGCCCGAGTCTGCAAGCTGCTGGTGGAAGGGCGGGTGTTGGCGTGAATTGCATGAATGCGACTCAGTGAAGAGCTGTTTCGTCTCGGGGGATCGCCGCCAGTTCTCCGGCTTGCTCCATCTCCTGCACCTGCGCAAGCTGCGCCGCCATGTCAGCTTGAATCTCCTCCTTCATGGCCTGAAACTCAGGCTCGCCGCGAAGCGACCCGAGATTCGGTTCATGCTCGAATGAATACCACCAATACCGACGCCAGTCGTCATCTATGGCCTGTCTAAGCGTCGACAACGCCTTCTGCTTCTCGCCCTGCAATGCGAAGATCTCCACGTCCATCAATCGATAACCATTATTGCCGAACCTCGACTGGTTTTGGATGTGCAGCAGGCTCTTCTCTAAGAGCAAATCCGCGCGTTCCTTTTCGCCCGTATTGAATAAGACCAACGCGAGATCGATTGCTGGTACCCAATTTGTCCTTCCTACCTGGGGGTCGTCGTCGCTCAGCAATTCAGGGTGGATCTCTTCATACAAGGCACGGGCCTCGGCGTACCGGCCCGCGCTGAGTTCGTGGTTGCGTAGACGAGAGAGGGACCACCAGTCATGCGGGGAAGCTGCAAGGACTTTTCTGGCCTGGTTCACGGCGGCAACTTCATCACCCCGGTACAGGTGAAGAAGAGACAACGCGCCCATGCCACGTGACCATCGTGGGTTGAGTTCAATGGATCGCTCAATCCAAAACGCGGCCCTGCCGGGGTCGCCGAGATCCAGGAAAACCTCGCCTAGTGGGATATTGAGGCCGGGATAGTCAGGGTCGATGAAAGCAGCTCGCCTAAACCAAACCACCGCTTGGTCAAGTCTCCCTAGAACGGACCACTGGTAACGGCCTATCGCCCCATTGACATAATCCTGCATCGGGTCAAGCTCATACGCGCGCTCATACCAAGCGAACGCCTCCTCAAATCGGCCCTGGGATTCAAGGGAGACTCCCACAGTCGTCAATATTCTGGGTGAGAGAGGATCCAACTCAGCCGCTCTCAATTGCATGGCGAGTGCCTCTTCAGTTCGATCCAACTTTTCGCGCAAGAAGATTCCGAACCAATCGTACGCCTTCGCGTAGTTTGGACTCAGCTCTAAGGCGCGTCGGTACACTCTCTCGGCACCCTCGAAGTTACCTCTAACATCCTTGATCAAGGCCAGCGAAGCATGGGCTTCTCCTAACTGGTCATCTAACGCCAGAGCGTTTTCCGCCATAAATTGTGCTTTCGCGAGCGTCTCCATAAACGGCAAGCCGCCCCATCGGGCTTGGCGGACGTAAGTGTCTGCCAAACCGACGTAGGCCAGCGCATAGCTCGGGTCGAGTTCGGTAGCCTGCTGGAAATAACCGGCCGCCTCTGACGTAGCCGCATTAGTGAATTTCGACAAGCGTTGATGGCCGAGTAGATAGGTCTGATAAGCTGCAAGGTTATCGGTGGGTACAGTCGCTATTCTGTCTTGTTCCCCAGGAGACAATTCGGCCTGAAGCGCATCCGCAACGGTCATGGCAATCTCACTCTGGATCGCGAATATGTTTTCGGTCGTCAGTTCGCGGTCGTATGTCTCGGCCCAGAGGTGGGCCTCCGTTTCGCAGTCGATGAGCTGCACGTTGATTCGGATGCGATCGCCAGCCCGCTGTACGCCTCCTTCTAGAACTGCTGCTACGCCGAGCATGGTTCCGATCTCCTGAGCACTCAGGTTCGGGTCGAGCCGTTCCATGGTTGTGCGTGCAATGACCTTGAGGTCACGGATCTTCGAGATGCGAGTCAGGATGTCGTCATAAATGCCGTTCGTGAACGGTACAGCGGCCGCATCCTGGCTGATGTTTGCGAACGGCAGCACCGCCACGGAGCGGGCCGGAGCCAACTCCGCGACCGGACGGTTCACGAACCACACAGCGGCGACCGCGAGCAGCAGTGCCACGACACCCGCCGTGGCGACCCAACGGGAGCGGAAGCCGGTGGGCGCCTCGGCCGCCCCCTCCACATCCGAAAGCACGGAAACCTCCGCGACGAACTGGAATCCGTGTCCATGCTTCGTCCGCACCACGGCCTGCCGGTCGCCATCGTCCCCCACCGCCTCGCGAAGCTTGCGCACGGCGTTGGAGAGCGCGGCGGGTCCCACCTGGGCACCAGGCCAGAGGGCTTCCAGAAGTTCGTCGGGGGTGGCTACGCGCTCGCGGTGCTCGATGAGGTAGGCGAGGAGGTCGAAGACCTTCGGCTCGACGTGGATCGCCTGCCCGCTCCGCTGAAGGGACCGCGCTTCGGTGTCGAGCTGGTACTCCCCGAATGAGAATCGCATGTCTGTAGAGGCTCCGTCACTTCCCTGCGGGACAGTTTGCCACAAGGCAGCCGCTGGAGGTTATGAAATCGACAAGAAATGGTTAAGCGGCCGTTAAGCATCTGGAGTGGTCTAGCTGGTATGGATGGAGGGGCGCGGAGGGCGCACCGAACCAAGATCCGAAGCAGAAGGAGGCGAGAGTAATGGGGCCGCTACGATGCCTTCTGATCCTCCTGATCATCCTGCTCCCTGCGAGCCCCTTCGCCACCATCTTCCTAGCCACCAAGACCGCGGATACCAACGGTAGCTGTGTCCCCGGCAACTGTTCGCTGCGCGAAGCAATCAACGGTGCCAACGCGAATCCCGGAGCGGACGACGTGCTCGTTCCTGCGGGCTTCTACCTGCTGACGTTGGGGCAACTGGTCGTTTCAGATGACGTGAGCATTGCAGGCGCGGGACAGACGACCACGATAATTGACGGGAATGCGTCGGATCGCGTGTTCGAGATTCAGGCCGGTGTAGGCAGCGAATTCTCGGATGTTACGATCCAAAACGGCTACGCCGCTAGGGGTGGCGGCATCTTTGCCAGCGGCGCCACACTGGTCCTCACCGATAGCACGGTGAGCGGAAATACCGCTTCTGATACCGGTGGCGGCATCTTCTCGCGTGCTGGCGACGCCCCGTACTTCAGCCCGAGCTTGACGCTCGTCCGCAGCACGGTGAGCGGGAATACTGCTTCTCTCACCGGTGGTATCCATTGGCGCCACGGCAATGTGACGCTCACCGACAGCACGGTAAGCGATAACGACGGCAACGGGATCTTTAGCTCCGCGATCTGCGAGCTGACCAACAGCGCGGTGAGCGATAACAGCGGCGGCGGCATCATTATCGACCGCGCTAGTTTGCACCTCAGCCACAGCGCCGTCAGCCGAAACGCCGCCGGAGGCATCTATAGCAATGTGGGAGGAGTGACGCTCATCAACAGCACGGTGAGTGGGAATATCAATTCTTCCGGAATATTTTCAGGCGGCAGTTTGGGTTACCGCGTCGGGCGTCTGACCGTCATCAACAGCACGGTGAGCGATAACAGCGACGGCGGCATCTACGTCGATGAGGGTGGCTTCGGTATCTCGAACTCAATCGTGGCCGACAACGGCGCGCCTGTGGGCGCAAACTGCGGCGGTTCCGCTGCCAACAACTCTCTCGGCTACAACCTCACGGACGACACCTCGTGCGGTTTTACCGAGCCGGGCGACCTCGTCGTCGCCGACGCAATGCTCGGCCCACTCCAAGACAACGGCGGACCCACCGAAACGCATGACCTGCTACCCGGCAGCCCGGCCATCGACGCAGGCAGCGTGGATTGTCCGCCGCCCGACACGGATCAACGCGGAGTAGCCCGTCCACAGGGCATGAATTGCGACATCGGGGCGGTTGAGTTCGTGCCGGAGCCGAGAGGCGCGTTGGCGTTGATCGCGGGTGCGGCGTTCCTTGGCTTCCTCTACCGGCGGAGGCGCTTATTACCGCGCGGTCCATCTGCTCGCTTGACTCAATGCGCGCGGAACGATCCGTCAATTGAGCGGGGAATTGCGACAGGTACACAACATATTTGACGACGTACAGTGGAGGAACGCCAGATGAGTGAGAAGTCGTTCGCAGTATGGATTCTGGGGATCTCGTGCCTGGTGCTGGTACTCGTCGCACTCCCGGTGGCATCCGGCGAAGCTGGCGCGGCCGAGCAGAGCCTCGCGGAACAGCTCAGCGCCGACACCGAAGCGGGCGTGCTGAGCCAGGACGAGTCTGCGATCTACGCTTTCTTGGCGCTGTTTGCACCCGACGAATTGCCGCCGACCTACAAGAGCCTGTCTGTCGATGTGCCTGACTGTTCGGCCGGCGTGGTGCGCGCGGCGAGAGACGCGGCCACACGCGTTGAGCCGGAGCTGAGCGCCGAGTTTGAGGCCGCACTGCCGCAAGCCTGCTCGGGAACTTTCGCCTACAGCATTCGATCCAGCGTCTATCCGCTGATGGTTCACACGCGCCGCCGTCTAGCACAGGCGCCGTCTGCCCC
>PVMK01157388.1_pt1 | contig 22520 bp, 26 predicted proteins | sample 1853481 | NCBI WGS metagenome assembly PVMK01 (sample SAMN08533507, study PRJNA380276) | Marine sediment metagenome, whole genome shotgun sequencing project. | reverse complement strand
TAAAATACAACTAAAAGCTATTTCATTTTGCCGAGTATGGCACTGGCGATGGTATTTTTCTGAATCTCCTTGGTGCCTTCATAAATTTCAGTAATCTTGGCATCCCGATAAAAGCGCTCAACTTCATATTCGGTCATATAACCGTATCCCCCCAGCAATTGAATGGCCTCGTCCGCCACCTCGACCGCCGTACGGGCGGCATACATCTTGGCCATGGAGGTTAATTTGGGATCGATGCGGTCCTGGTCATAATTCCAGGCGGCTTTGTAAGTTATCAGGCGGGCAAGCTCTATTTTGGTGGCCATGTCGGCCAGCTTGTGCTGGGTCACCTGAAACTGGGCAATTTTGCGGCCGAACTGCTCGCGCTCTTTCACATAGGCAAGGGCGCGGTCATAAGCGCCCTGGGCGATTCCAAGTGCTTGAGCCGCAACCAGAATTCGGCTCTCATCAAAAAATTCAAGCACCTGGTAGAATCCTTTGCCTTCTTCTCCGATAAGATTGGAAGCCGGCACCCGCACATCTTTAAAATTTAATTCGGCCGTAGCCATCATATGGATGCCCATCTTATCGCCCACATCGGTAGCCGTGACCCCTTTTCGCTCGGCTTCTACCAGGATCAGGCTGATGCCTCTGTAGGACGGCTGGCATTCAGAATCAGTCTGGCACATCACAGAATAAAATCCGGCCAGACCGCCGTTGGTAATAAATGTTTTGGTGCCGTTGATGACCCATTCATCTCCGTCGCGCACCGCCATGGTATCCATGGAGGTAATATCTGACCCGTGGTCCGGCTCGGTAAAGGCGCCGCCGGAAAGCATCTGCCCTTCGGCAACCGCGGGGAGAAACTTTTGCTTCAATTCTTCACTTCCAAAACGCAGCACACACTCAGAGGCAAAACCGGATAAAATGATTGCAGAACCGATGGTCGAATCCCGGGCGCAAAACTCATCAGCAATAATGATATTTTCCATAACCCCCAGATCCTGCCCGGAATATTTTTCAGGAAAGTGCACGCCCACAAATCCCAGGTCGCAGGCTTTTTTCCAGATTTGGGTTGGAAATTCGTGGGTACGGTCCAGCTCTAGAGCCAGTTCCTTGTCAAATTCACCTCTGGCAAATTCCCGTGCCGCTAACTGTATCTCTTTTTGCGATTTCGTCAGTTCAAAGTCCATGCGTATCCTCCCCCAAAAACAGGTTCGTTCGATTTGCCCACCATTTGAATATGCGTGGAATTAACATAAGCCCATCCGCTTTTCAAGGAGTTTAAAAGCCTCTTGACGGAAGGCTCAAACTAACTTAACCTAATTTGGGCGGATGGCTACGAGATCGAAATTCGAATGAAAGGGAACTGACAAATATGCCATATTCAGTTGCACTAGCCGGCAAAGGGGGGAGCGGTAAAACCACCATGGCCGGCATGCTTATTAAATACTTGTTGAAAAAAAATAAAACCCCGATTCTGGCGGTAGATGCCGATTGTAATGCCAATCTCAATGAAGTCCTGGGTGTTGATATTGCCGACACCTTGGGCAATGCTCGGGAGGAAATGAAAAAAGGCGATGTCCCCAGCGGTATGACCAAAGATATTTTTATAGAAATGAAACTTGAAGAGGCCCTGGTTGAATCCGAAGGTTTTGACCTCGTTGTAATGGGCCAGCCCGAAGGCGCCGGCTGCTATTGCGCCGCAAACACATTGCTGACCAATTTTCTGGATAGGCTGTCGGGCAATTACCCCTATATTGTTATGGACAATGAAGCCGGCATGGAGCATATCAGCCGGCTGACAACCAACAATGTAGACATCCTCTTGATTGTATCGGACCCCTCCCGGCGGGGCCTTCAGGCCGCGGTGAGAATCGAGGAACTTGCCAGATGTTTGAAAATCGTGGTGGGTAAAAGTTATGTCGTCATTAATCAGACGCGAGAGACCCCTCACCAGCAGGCTATGGAGATGATCAAAAAAGCCAACCTTGAGCTGATCGGAACCGTACCTAAGGATGACGTGATTTATGATTTTGATTTCAACGGCCGCCCGACCATAGAGATGCCTGAAGACAGCAAATCCGTGAAGGCCGCCTTTGAAATATTTGATAAAATTATTGCCTAGAATTTACGCTTTACCCGTTACCTCAGCTTTGGCTTTATAGAACTTAGTTCGCTTCGCTCACAATTGGAATAATGGAATAGTGGAATGATGGAATATTGGGTTACTATTTCATCTCGTTGAAAAATATCACAATCCACGAGACAAACCAATCATGGAACGAAAAAATATCAATATATAGTTTCCGAGAGGTCAAAACAAAAGGATTGTAAAGGGCCGGGTTTATTTTTTTCTTGACATAACTGAATATATTATTTAAATTCGCCGGATTCTCTCTTGTGAGGAGTTTATAAAGGTGAAAAAATATACATATAGTGCTAAAAGGTCGGACAACCCGGAAAAGTGGTGCGTTTTTGATGCAAGCGGGGTCGTGCTCGGCAGGCTTGCTTCTCAAGTAGCCCAGCGGTTGCGAGGCAAACATAATCCGCTGTTTACACCCCACGTAGATACCGGTGATTGGGTTATCGTCATTAATGCCGATAAAATTGCCTTGACCGGCCGAAAAATGGACCAGAAAATCTATTACCGGCACAGTGGCTATATCGGCGGCCTTAAACAAACCAATGCCAAGGAACTCTTGGAAAGAAAACCGGAAGAGCTTGTTCGCTTAGCGGTTAAGGGCATGCTTCCAAAAAATAAGCTCGGACGCAAGCTCTTTAAAAAGCTGAAAGTGTATGCCGATGAAAAGCATCCGCATGAGGCCCAACAACCCGAGCTCTTGCAGATTAATTCTTGAGGAACCTGATGGAAAAAGAAAACCTTTATTACGCGACCGGAAAAAGAAAAAATGCGATTGCCAGAACCTGGTTGAAACCCGGTACAGGTGAGATCATTATCAATAATCGACCCATAGAAAACTATTTCCCAACTGAAATACTGCGGGCGAATTTGGTAGAGCCATTTAAGCTAACCAATACCATGGACACCTACAACGTGAAAGTCAGTGTACATGGCGGTGGCATTTCAGGGCAGGCGGGGGCTGTCCGGCACGGCATTACCAAAGCGCTCATTTTGGCCGATCCGGATCTAAGAATGCCATTGAAAAAAAGCCGGTTTTATCAAACGTGACCCTCGGGTCAAAGAAAGAAAAAAATATGGTCAAAAGGGAGCCCGGGCGCGCTTTCAATTCTCCAAACGCTAAAATACTTTTCTGCAGATCTAAAAGGGGACAGGCAAAGGCCTGGCCCCTTTTTTATTTTGTAATGCCCCTCCTTTTATGGCATAGAAAAGTTGTTTTAGGGTTTGTTTTCATTACGATAAAATTGAGCCGGTGGGGAGGTAACAGCTATGGTGGTTAATAAAATCGATTTGAATTCCGACGTGGGTGAGAGTTTCGGAAATTATCAGCTGGGGTTGGATGAAAAGATCATTCCGTTAATCAGTTCAGCCAATATTGCCTGCGGTTTTCATGCCGGCGACCCCACCGTTATGAAACGCACCATTGCGATTGCCAAAGGAATATGGCGTGGCAGCGGGGGCCCATCCGGGATTTCCGGATTTGATGGGTTTTGGACGGCGGAAAATGGATGCTTCACTGGATGAAATCAAAGATTATGTCACCTATCAGATGGGAGCCCTGCAGGCCTTTGCCGCCGCACAGGGGAATGGCCCTGCAGCATGTTAAAGCCGCATGGCGCTCTTTACAATATGGCGGTTGAGGATATGGAAATTTGGGATGCCGTCGCTGAAGTCATTGCCGCCGTTGATTCCGGGCTCATTTTGTTTGTGATGGCCGGACCCTGGCGGCAAGATCTGGAGGCTATTGGCGCCCGGCATGGAATCCGCATTGCATTTGAATTTTTCGGCGACCGCGCCTATAATCCCGACGGAACGCTGGTTTCCCGGAAATTGCCGGGTGCTGTAATTCACGACCATGAACTGGTGGCCGAAAAGGTTTTAAAAATGGTCAAAGGGGGCAAAGTCGTTTGTATCGACGGAACCGAAATCGAACTTGCTGCTGAAACCATTTGCGTGCATGGAGACAACCCGGCGGCTCTGGAGCTGGTTAGAAATATCCGCGAATCTTTACTGAGAAGAGGGGATAGAGATTACACCCCCTGCTACATTTCTGTGAAACCGCTATGTTATACAGTAAACCCAAATTCCGAATAATGGGAGATCGCGCCGTTCTGGTGGAACTGGGTGATGACATCAGTCCCCAGATAAACCAAAAGGTCCGCGAGCTATATATTGGAACAAAAGGCCACCGCATTAAAGGAATAAAAGATCTTGTTCCGAGCTATCGATCATTGATGGTCGTATATGATCCGCTGGTAATTTCGTTGGATTCTCTGGAATCGCAGATGAATGAGATCTGGAATGCCTTGGATGATGCGCGGCTGCCGGACCCGCGAACCGTTGAAATTCCGGTTGTATATGGTGATAAATACGGGCCGGATCTGGAGTGGATTGCAGATTACCACAAAATGACACCGCAAGACGTCATCCGGCTGCATACCCAGCCTACGTATCAGGTATATATGATCGGTTTTATGCCGGGTTACCCCTATATGGGTGAGGTTCCCGATGAGCTTGTAACACCCCGTCGGAAAACGCCCGCGAACCCATGTTCCCAGGGGGATCGGTTGGCATCGCCCAAAAGCAGACGGGAATTTATCCGGTCGCCAGCCCGGGCGGCTGGCAAATCATCGGCAGAACCCCGGTGCGTTTATTTGATCCCCAGGGAAAACCGCCTTCTTTTTTAGAAATGGGTGATCGGGTCAAATTTTTTGTCATTACGGAACAGGAGTTGCTAAGATGGCGGCCGTAGAGGGCATTGAGGTTTTATCTCCCGGACTGCAAACCACTATCCAGGATCTGGGACGCTTCGGGTTTGGCCGCTATGGCGTGCCTCCCTCCGGTGCCCTGGATTCTTTTTCATTGCGTATCGCCAACCGCCTGGTTGACAATCCCGAGGATCAGGCCGGTTTAGAAACCACCTTGATGGGATTGCGATTAAAAGCTTTAAACGATGTCTGTATCGCCGTTACCGGTGCAAATCTGCGACCGCAGGTGAATCAACGTCCCACTTGAAATGTGGCGTTCGCATGTCTTGAAGCAAAATGAGATTCTTTCCTTTGCCGGTCCTGAGAGCGGCTGTCGTGCCTATGTGGCATTTGGCGGTAAACTCAAGGTGTTGCCTTTGTTGGGCAGCTTGTCCACCAACCTTCCTGCCGGCTTTGGCGGCTTCGAGGGTCGACCGCTTCAAAAGGGGGATGTGCTGCATGTCGATTCACCGACAGTTGAAATTGGCGGCTGCAGGCCGTGAACTTAGACCCCAATGGATTCCGGAATATCCCAGCACCTGGACGTTGAGAATTGTTTGGGGACCGCAGGACGGCGACTTTACGGACAAAGGCAAGCGTATCTTCACGAATACGTTATATGCGGTTTCGCCCCAATCCGACCGGACCGGCATCCGGCTGAACGGACCGGGAAATCGCCAGAAAAAGCCATACGGCCGAATCGATCATATCGGAGGGTCTTATTTCGGGATCCATTCAGGTTCCGGGAGACGGCAAACCCATCATTATTCTGGGGAGAAACCGTTACCGGCGGTATCGCAAAATTGCCACGGTTGCATCCGCCGATCTTCCCTTACTTGGGACAAATTAAGCCCGGAGATGAAATTCACTTTGCAGCCATATCTCTGGAGGAGGCGCATCGCGCGCTAGAAGAAATGGAAAGCAAGATTAGAAGTAGTTTTAAAACCTCAGATCATGTTCGAGAGCAAGGCGCAGGCCGATGAAAAAGCGCAGCATACATGGAAGTATGTGAGCATTTTGAAGAGGCCTGCAACGCAGCTATCGGACATTAGATGGGGTTTTAAAACCACTTCTGATAAGCTTTGAGCTTACTCAAATTCCTAAAAAAGCTTTCCTAAACATATTACTTTCTAAAAGCTCTTTTCCTGAGCCTTTATCGACGATGCGGCCCGTCTGCAGGACATATCCGCAATCGGCAAGATCCAGGGCTTCACGAACGTTTTGTTCCACCAGCAGGATAGTGAGGCCTTCTGCTTTTAGTTTTCGGACGGTATCCAGAACTTCGTCCACCAGAAGCGGCGCCAGGCCCAGGGAGGGCTCATCCAGCATCAAAATATGGGGTCGGGACATCAGGCCGCGACCGATGGCCACCATCTGTTGTTCGCCGCCGGAAAGGGTGGAGGCGGGCTGTTTGCGGCGCTGTTTGAGGGCCGGAAACAGATGGTAGACGAATTCGAGATTTTGCTGAATCTGATGCGGATCATTCAAGACATAAGCGCCTAAATAGAGATTCTCTTCAACTGAGAGGGGACTGAAAAGCATCTTTTCTTCGGGCACACACACAATGCCCATGCGCACAATTTCTTCGGTTTTTGCTTTTTGGATTTCCCGGCCTTTAAAAAGAATGCGACCTTCAAAGGCCGGCTGGATTCCCATTATCGCCCGGATAAGGGTTGATTTGCCGGCACCGTTGGATCCCAGTACACAGGCGGTTTCTCCGTAATTTATCTTCAGCGAAATACCCTGCAGCACCGGCAAGCCGGAATAGCGTACTTTTATATTCTCAACTTCAAGAATCGGTTTGCTCATCAAGCCAGTTCCTCTGCATGTTCTTTTACGTACCGCTCACCCAGATAGGCCTTGATAACTTTGGGGTCTTTGGCGACTTCGGCCGGGTTGCCATCTGCGATTTTCTCACCATAATCTAATACAATAACGCGATCACTGATTTTCATCACCAATTCCATGACATGTTCAATCAGCATCACCGTGACGCCCATTTCCCTCGTGGACACTTCTAATGCTGGCCATAATATCCTCGATTTCGCTGGGATTCAAACCGGCAGCAACTTCATCGAGCAGCAACAGTTTGGGGCGCGAACCCAGCGCGGTCGCCATGGTCACCCGCTTCTGGGCAGCCGCCGGTAGTTCACTAACCAGGTAGTCGGTCAGATCTTGCAGCTTCATAAATTCTAAAATTTCATCCGCACGCGATTTGGCTTCGGATCGGGACCGGGTGCGCATAAAACAACCCACCATGACATTTTCTTCTACCGTTAGATCCCCTGACGCGACATAAACCTGAAAGGTGCGAGCCAGGCCGCGCCAAGCGATTTTATGGGCTTTAAATTCGGTAATGTCCTCACCATCAAAGATAATCTTACCTGAAGTGATCGGGTACAATCCCGATATGCAGTTAAACAGCGTGGTTTTACCGGCCCCGTTGGGTCCGATCAATCCAAGCAGCTGCCCCTTATCCAGAGAAAAAGATATGTCGTCGTTGGCTCTTAACCCGCCAAAATCCTTGGTTACACTGATTGTTTCGAGTAATGCCATTACTTGCGCTTCCTCCGTCGTGCCTTTTCAATGATGCCCCATATTCCTCTGGGTTCGAACGCCGACACCAGCATGATGATTAGAGCGTAAATGATCGAATCGATTCCAACCAGACCGGCTGATGCGCCCAGCCACTCCTTAAGATAGCTTTTTAGAGGAATCAAAATACCGGCCCCGATGATAGGTCCCCACAATGACCCGGCCCCACCCAGCATGGCCATCAGCGCGATAAGGATGGAAATGGTAAGGCTCATGGTATCTTCAGGCTCAATGGCCTTAATATAACACGCGTGGAAGGAGCCCACCACACTGACAAAAGCCGTGGCAATCGCATAGGTTTTGACCTTGGCCCAGCGCACATTGACACCCAACGATTGGGCCACCTCTTCATTATCTTTGATGCAACGCAGCTGAAATCCCAGGCGAGATTTGCGAAACCAGTTGATATAAATAATGCCTATGATGAAAAAACCCAGGATGACGTAGTAATAGTAGATATCTTCTTTGAAAATCAGCCTTAGAAAATCCGGTGGCGGGTATTTGATCGGGGATATCTCCAGCCCTCTTGCCGCGCCCACAAAGTCCCAGACCTCAAAGAGGTCTTTGAGCACAAGGGATGTGGCGATTGTAGCGATGGCAAAATAATGACCTTTTAACCGGAAAAGGGGATAACCGATGATAAAAGACCAGCCCCACTGCCAGGCACATTCCCGATGGGCATGGATACCCAAAACGGGATATCCCAGCGAATCAGCATTACAGCCGTTGTGTAGGCCCCGATTCCCACATACTGGGCCTTGCCCAGATCTACCTGACCGCCATAGCCGCCAATGGTGTTCCAGCCCATGCCATAGATGGAAAACATCAGAAACTGTATCATGGTTGCCATAGCAAAGGCTGAAAATGGAAAGAGAGGAAAGAGCAGCAAAAAAGCGAGGACTAGGACAGCGATAATCAAATCGAGACGCGGCAAATCCGAAAAATCAAAAGCGTTTTTTATTGTTTCCATCCAAACAACCCCCTGGGCCGCAGAACCATAATCACAAAATAGGCCAGGTACACCCACATGTACTTAAAAGAGGTCATGGGAACATTTGCCATCCAATCCAGGTTGAATGTGTAGGTGAAAAAGTCCCAGAACCCCGGGATTTCAGTTATCATGCCGATAACCAGACCGGCAAAAAACGCTCCGGGAACACTGCCAAAACCACCCAGGGCCACAATGGCAAACGCGATCATTGTAAACAATAGCCCCACAAACGGATTTACCGACCAGAAATTAACGATCAGCGCACCGGCAACGGTGACCGTACCCACACCAATTCCCCAGGCCAACGCGTTCATGCGTTCGGTGGAAATCCCCATGTAACGAGCACCCTGGGCATTCAGAGCCGTGGCTCTTAGTGCTTTGCCGATTTTGGTCCGATTCATCAGTACCCAGACCCCCCAGAAGGCCAGGATCGATAATCCGGCGGCTGCCAGTTTGGTGGCCGGAATGATAATCCCCATCCCGATATCAAAGCTTTTTCCCACCAGCACCCCGTGATGCAGCGCCCGATCCTCTGAGCCAAAAATCAGCAGGGCCATATTCCGCAAAAACAACATCAGGCCAAACGTGCCGAGCAACTGGGCTATCATGGGGCCTCTTAACAGAAATTTAATAAAACCATAATAACAAAGAACGCCCAACAGAAAGCCAACGGCAGCCGCTACCGGTAAGGTAAGCAGCGGTTCCAAACCGGTAGCTTGAGCCGTCAATAGACCGGTATACATGCCGATCATGAGGAATTCTCCATGGGCAAAGTTGATGATATCCATGACGCCGAAGATGATCGTCAGACCCAATGCCACCATTGCCAGCACCATACCGAACAGAAGGCCGGCAACTATTGAACTTAGCAGAATCTCCATTGTTATGTATAATTTCCCAGAAAGATTATACTCATCCTGTCCCGTCCCTTTATGTGAAAATAAAGGGACGGGAGATGAGCGATCGATCTTGGTTCTGACTTAAAATTGCGGGAAGGGATAGATCATGTCGGCGGAAGCGACATCAAAGGGGTAGACGATCTCCAGAACGAGTTTGCCGTCCGGCCCTTTCTGATATTGACCGATAAGACCGGAGCCCAGCGTATTCTGGCCGATTTCATCCCCTGAGGTGGAAAATTTAATTCCGGCCCAGGGTACCACCAATTCCTCACCCGGGATCTGGATGGCGTTGGCTGCGCGTTGAATATCGGCCGGCTCGGTAGAACCCGCTTTTTCCAGCACATGCACCCATGTCTGCAGCCCGGTGAAAGCCCGAGCAGAAGCTCCCCCTAAATCATTACCGGTTTTGGCCTTATAGAGTTTGTTGACCTGACCGGATACGGGTTTCAGCTCAGCCACTTTGGGTAGAAATACGGTTCGCGTTAATATGCCGACAATGCTGTCACCCAGGGTGTTGCGGAATTCAGGTTTTTCGAATCCGGCATCCTGGCCCCAGATAATTTTGGGTTTTACCTTTTGAGCTTTTAAGGTTTTGACCATCATAATGGCATCAGAGGTGTAGGAAGCAAACAGCATGACATCCGCGCGGGATGCTTTCAGGGACCGAACTTCACTGGAAAGGTCCGGCGATTCCTTGGCATACAGCAAGGATTTTTTAACATTAATTCCGTAGTCCTTCGCCCAGGCCTGGATCATACCCGAGACATTGGACCCCCATTCGGTCTTTTCACAGGCTGAAGCGATACTGGCCAGTTCATTTTTGGGGACAGCCTTGACGCCCCGCACCTTGCCTTCTGAAAGACCCTTGATGAGTTCAAAAAGGTCCTTGGTAAACCATTTGTCATGCGGGGTAGTGCGCCAGAACCATTTGAAGCCGCGTTGGGTAAGCGGCGGAGAAGTGGATGTTCCGTTGATCAAGGGAACACCGTGCTGCTCGGCCACCGCGCTGACGGTTTTGGTAACCGAGCTGTGGTAGCAGCCCATAAGACCGTCCACTTTGTCATCTAGAATCAATTTCTTGGCCAGGTCCGCTCCCAGGGTCGGATTTGCCTCATGATCTTTGAAGATAAGCGTGATTTTGGCGCCACCCATGCTTTTAATGCCGCTGTTTTTGGCCATGCTCATGCTGATATCGGCCATGACGTTGTTGGCAATTTCGGCCGCCAGCTCCGCACCGGCGCGCAGTTCGCGGCCGGCCGCCGCGGCACCGCCGGTCAGCGGGTAAATGACACCGATTTTAATTTCCTTTTCAGCCAGCGCCCCCGTGGGTACGATGAGGCCGATAATTAAGAGAACACCAATAAATCTAATTACTGATTTCATCATATTACCTCCTTTTATGGGATAGACTTAAGGATGAGCACCAATTGCCAGCGTTGGTTTTGTTTTAAAAACATTAGGAATTGAACCCACCCGGGCAACGACTTGATTCATAGAAGATTTTGAAGATCTTTATGGACCGGTTGAGCGACAGAATTAATTTCTGACTGAGATTCAGAAACCATATAGAAATCATAGTGCGCTGTCAAGCTGTAATCAGGCATTCGGCGGATTTCCGGATGCTGGTTTTCAGAACGTATGGGAATTATTGAGGATGGAGCGCGAAGGAAAATATTGAAAGACCATCTAACTGGAGTGAATTATAAAATCGTTAAATCTTCATCTACCAGATCTGAAACAAACATATATCCCGGTGCATGCGTGATGACCAAAGACAGGGGAGTGGAGGTGACGGCCAGCTGAGATGTGACACCGCAAGCCCAAAATACGGGTATTTCCCCGTCCCGAATGGTCACGGAATCGCCGAATTCCGGACGTGCGAGATCCTTGATGCCGATTTCCGCGGGTGATCCCATATGGACGGGTGCACCGTGGGTCAGGTGAAATCGCGTGGTTATCTGCACCGCTCTTACGGCCTGCTCCGGAGTCATCGGTCGCATGGTGACCACGAGGGGTGCGGAAAAAGGGCCGGCCGGTTTGCAGGGGCGGCTGGTGACATACATGGAAACATTTTTACCTTCCTCTATGTTTCGGATCGGCAAGCCGGCTGCCATCATGGCGTTTTCAAAAGAAAAACTGCATCCTAAAAGAAAGCTTACCATATCGTCATTGAATATATCGGCGACATCTTCCGATTCCGCTTTGAATTGCCCGTTTTCGAAAATACGATAACGGGGCAGATCGCTACGCAGATCAGCTCCGGGAGCGATGGCGGGTTCAACCTGCCCGGGCTCCAGTACATCCAATATCGGGCAGGGTTTGGGATTGCGGACGCAAAAAAGCAAAAAATTAAAGGCTTCATCCTGCGGCAGCATCACCAGATTAGCCTGAACGCAGCCCTGGGCCGCCCCGCTGGTGGGGATGGTCCATTTGCGAGAACGGATGAGTTGACGCAGTTCTTTTGGAGATATTTCGGGGTTCATGATGGATTACCTCCCGTATGGTCTTTTGAATATCGAATAACGAACAAGGAATGTCGAACCGCAGAGGTTTTTGAAAGCAACAAGAAAAAATTCTACACTTCGATATTCTGCGGTTCCTTGTTCGACTCGGCTGAGCTCGTCGCAGGTGGCGGTTCAAATTAAATGGTCTTTAGTTGTAATAAGTATCTGCCTGCTTTAGCATCTGGTGATTTAATAGCGTTGTTTCTAAACGATCACGATCTCGTCCTGAAACCGACCGAATTGCTCTAATCCATTCTCAGTAACCCGGTGGGTGTTCTCAATGCCGACGACACCTTTGCCCGGAAAAATCAACTTGGGCTCCAGAGCCAAGATCATATTCTCTTGAAGTTCAAGTGTTTGACCGGATGCCAAAAAAGGGTATTCATCCAGCTCGATACCGATGCCATGCCCGACAAAGCGGATCCGGTCGTCGCCCACCCCCATAAAATATTTATCGTATCCCAGCGTGCGTGTACGCTCAATGGCCAGCTCATAAATATCGCCGGATTTAACGCCCGGTTTGGCTTCCTTTTTTATCAGGGCCTGAACATCCAGCATGGCGGTATGGGCCGCCATCAGCTCATTGGCGGGTTCTCCTATCGAAAAAATGCGGGTATGGTCCGAATAATATCCATTTAGCGCAAACACATAGTCTACCAGCACCGGTTCATGACGCTGGATGGGCCTGAAACCCGGACCCTGGGCAACTGCCGGACTGGCACCACTGCCGCCGGTAGGAGAGCGCGGGAAACTGGGCACGGCACCCGATGGCCCGGCCAGTAGGTGCCCGTAAAACACTTCACCTCCCCAATAACGCATGCGGACAATCCCCTGGTGACCCAGTTTACGGGCTTCGGCTTCAACCTGACCGGCCAGCTCCAGTTCGGTTATTCCCTCACACAGAAGTTCGGGAACCCGTGCGGCCACCTGATCGGATAATTTGGCGGCCTGGCGCAATATTTCAATTTCATGAGGAGATTTTATGGCCCTTACCCGACGAATCAGTCTGGAAATATCAATAAGATTTTTACCTTCAAATAGACGTTGATAGTTAAAGTATAAGTTGGTGGGTAAAACATCAAGTTCCAGTCCGATGGTTTGCGGCAAACTATAGCCGTACTTTCTCAGGATCTCGGGGACTGCCTTGGGCGATTCCAGGGGTACGATGCGGCTTAAAGACGATTCGGCGATGGCCCGCTCAAGGCTTTTAAAGACCATAAATATCGGCTTATCATCCACCGGGACGTACAGATGCGCTTCCTGGATAGTGCCGCTAAAATAAAAAAGGTCTGCGCGCTGCACAATCAGGGCGGCTCCAATGCTGTTTTCTTCAAGCTGCTTTTTTAATTTATCAAGCCGCTGATTAATTTCGGATCGGGGGGTATTGGTATCGGTGCTGTACACGTATCCTGTTCCTTTCTCATTTCTATCGAATTATCATTAATCGGTGCGGGTGTTGAAAACACCCAATCAAGAAAAAAATTGATAAGAGCCGTGCTTGGCTGTTTTCCAGCAACGAACCAGATGGTCTTCACCAACTTTCTCAAAATTGATTTCGGATTGTGCACAGCGATCTTCGCTTATGGGGCAGCGATCCTGGAAGCTGCATCCGGCAGGCGGATTTAGGGTGTTCGCAGGCTCATCGCCCAGTGTATTCATATCACTTATATCGCTTCGTTCGGAGTCCGGAATGGCGGAAAGCAGCAGATGGGTATAGGGGTGAACGGGATTGTCGAAAAGTTCATCAGCAGGCGAATATTCCATAATATGGCCCTTGTACATCACGGCGACCCTATCGCAAAGATAGCCCACCACATTTAGATCATGGGAGATAAAAAGGTAACTCAGGTTTAGCTGCTCCTGCAGATCTTTTAAAAGGTTAATAATCTGGGCCTGGATCGATACATCCAATGCCGATATGGGCTCATCACAAATGATCAGTGAGGGCTCAACGCTTAATGCCCGGGCGATGCCGATTCTCTGGCGTTGACCACCGCTGAATTCATGGGGGAAACGATCGCTGCCGGCCGGCGACATGCCCACCATTTTCAGCAATCTTTCAAGGCGCTGTTGTTTCTCTGAGCGATTATCAATTCCGGCGATTTTAAGTCCCTCGGCAATGGACTGCCCGACGGTCATTCGTGGATTCAGAGAGCCGTAAGGGTCCTGAAAGATAATCTGTATTTCTTTACGCAAGGGCTTCATTTCTGCTTCGCTAAGATCGGTAATATCCTGCCCGGCAAAGATAATTTTGCCTCCGTCTGCTTCTAAGAGCTTAAGATCAACCTGGCAACCGTTGTTTTGCCGCATCCGCTTTCACCCACCAGACCCAGCGTCTGGCCCCCCTTGATCATAAAGGATACGTTTTCCACTGCCCGGACCCAGCTGGTGACGCGTTGGAAAAATCCTCTCCGAATGGGAAAGTATTTTTTCAGGTCTTCAACCTGAAGAATGGTGGAGTTGCGTGAATTAATTTCGTTCATAAGACAATTAGATCCAGTTCCAATTATTGTCTACCGTCGATGGCGTATTGGAGCTATTCAAATTTTGGATTTTAGATCTCGGATTTTGGATTTAACGACCGGCTATTCGGCTAAGCATCAACTTCCAGCCGTTTCAGTCCGAAATCCAAATTCCAAATTCCAAAATCAAGATTGCTCCATTTTATTTGCACCAGGTATCCTTGCCGCCGTCGAAAAGTACCGGGCAGCGGGCATGGTGTCCGTCTCCATAATCGCACATTCCCGGATATCGTTCAGCGCAGGTTTGAATGGCGTGTTGGCAGCGCGGATGAAACGGGCAACCACTGGGTTTATACGCCGGATTTGGCACCGTGCCCGGGATGCTGTAGAGCCGCTGGCCCCTTTTTTCTCGATTGGGGAGCGATGCCAGCAGCGCCTGGGTGTAGGGATGTTTCGGGTTTTTGAAAATCTCTTGCCTGTTTCCCTGTTCTGCGATGATGCCGGCATACATGACACATACGCGATCGGCTATCTTTGAGACCACGCCCAGGTCATGGGTGATATACAAGACCGACATCGAGCGTAATTTTTGAATTGAGTCCAGCAGGCGCAAAATTTGGGCCTGTACGGTGACATCCAGCGCTGTGGTGGGCTCATCAGCGATGATCAAGTCCGGGCTGCAGGCCAGGGCCATGGCAATCATGGCGCGCTGACGCTGCCCGCCGCTGAGTTGATGGGGGTAATCACCCAGGCGTTCTGCCGGTGACGCGATACCCACGTCTTTTAATAGCTGCTCACTTCGACGGGTGGTCTCGCTTTCGGGTATGTCTTCGTGTGTGCTAATGGCCTCTCCGATCTGATCCCCGATGGTAAAGACCGGGTTCAAAGATGTCTGGGGTTCCTGAAATACCATGGCAATTTGATTGCCGCGGAATTGTTGCATTTCGGTATCATTGAAATCCAGCAGATTTTGATCGCGAAATAAAACCCTGCCGTCTGCAATTTCGCCGGGCGGGATGGGAACAAGACCCATGATGCTGAGGGCTGTTACTGTTTTGCCGCAACCGGACTCACCCACCAGGCAGACGGTTTCTTCGCGGCGCACATCGAAACTGACCCCATCCACGGCACGTGCAACTTCATCCTCACTGCGAAAGTAAACTTTCAAATCTACTATTGAAAGCAAAATTTCGTTATGCGATATTTTCATAACCATGTAAGTGTTGGCGTCTGTGGTAAAAGTTCTCCTGGTAGATAATAATGTTACCAATGCCTAAAGTGATCTAAAATGCCTAAAGTTAAGGTCTCGCTTCGCTCTATCATTTTATTATCGAATAAATTACTGTCAAGCACCGATAGCATAATTTAACTCAACAATTAAATGGACAGAATTCTAAAATTTTAGGCAATTTAGGCATTTTAAATTTTAGTCATTTCCCTTATTGCCGCTCTCTGAGCTTGGGATTCATTACATCCCGTAAGCCTTCTCCAAACAGGTTAAATGAAAGCACCACAAGCAATATGGCAATTCCCGGCACGAAGGTCAGCCAGGGTGCGTCAAAAATAAATCGTTTCCCGTCCGATAAAATATTTCCCCAGGTGGCATGGGGGGGTGGGACTCCAAATCCGAGAAAGCTTAGACCGGCTTCGGTTAAAATCGCGGTTGCAATACCGATGGTAGCGGAAACCAAAACCGGTGCAACAGCATTGGGCATCATATGGCGGAAGATGATTCGAAAGTCGTTTAGTCCCAGAGCCCTGGCGGCGGCCACAAAGTCCTGTTCCCGCAATGAAAGAAATTCGGCGCGCACAAAACGGGTCGTGCCCATCCAGCTCGTTAATCCAATAATGATCATGATGTTGTAAATGCTGGCGGGCAGCAGGGCCACGACCGTAAGAATCAGGAAGAAGCTCGGAAAACACAGCATGATATCTACAAATCGCATCACCAGCGTGTCGATCGAGATGGTGTTGAAGTACCACAAGCGTGTCCAGGCGGGTTTGGTTCTGGATCTTGCTGATTTTTTCGTTAGATACGATAGTAGAATGCAGGCCAGACCGCAAAGTAAAAACACCGCACCCGCCCAAATCAGATCAGTGATCAGTAAAACCGCTCCCGCGGTTAAAAATCCACCGGCAATTAGCTGGTTGATCCGAATATGGCGTTGTCCGTAATAGCCTGCAATTCCGCCCAGAAATATCCCGATTATAATCGCTATGCCAACCGCCACAAAACCGACAGTCAAAGATACCCATGATCCCTGGAGCATTCTGGCAAAGACATCGCGCCCCAGGTCATCGGTTCCGAATACGTAGACGCCCAGTGTCGGGACCTCATCGGGCTGCAGCCTTTCAAAATTGGGTTTGGTCAGTGGTGGACGTAACTTTTCCTGCAGGCGCACCATCGCGGGATCCAGAACAGGATCATTACCGGAGGTCAATGAAAGGCCGATGATGGCGACAACAAAGAATAGAATGAAAAAAACCAATCCTGCTATTGCCAGCCTGTTTTGCTTGAAAAGGCGCCAGAACTCCTCGAAACGGGTCCGTTTGGGCGCCAGCGGTTCATCCAGCTGGTAATCCTGCGAGTCTGTATGTGGGTTCACATCCATTACAACCGAATTCTTGGGTCCACGACAAGGTAAAGCAGGTCTGAAATAAAGGTTCCGATCAGTACCAGCACCGCGGAGACAAAGTTAAGGGTTAGAATTACCGGATAATCTCTGGCCAGGATGGCTTCATAGGCCATTCTGCCCATGCCGGGCCATGCGAATATCGATTCGATAATGACCGATCCGCCGATCAGACCGGGCAGAATTAGTCCAAACATGGTTACAAAAGGCAGCAGTGCATTGCGCAGGGCATGTTTGTAATGCACCTGATCCGGTGACAGCCCTTTAGCTTTGGCCGTGCGGACATAATCCTGACCTTCGACCTCGAGCATCTGACTGCGAACATAGCGGGAAAGCACGGCGATGCCGCCGGTAGCCCCCAGGAAGGAAGGCAGCAATAGATGCCAGATTCTATCCATAACCCTGATCGACCAGGCCGTATCGCCAATTCCAAATGTCTCCATTCCGATAACCGGAACCTGAAATTGATTGACAACGAAAATAATCAGGATGTAGGCGAAAAAGAAACCCGGGATTGAGATTAAAAGATACGCAAAAAACGTTGAGCTGCGGTCATAGAATCCGCCTCGGAAAAGTGCGGAGCGGATTCCGACCGGAAAAGAAATGGTCCAGGTCAGAATGGTGCCCACGATAAACAGCGGAAGACTGTTCAGAAACCGTTCCCATATCTTTTTTAGGACAGGAAGATTATCCTTCCAGGAAATGGTTTTGCCGGTGAACAGGTCGCGGTAAAAGTAGAGATACTGTACATAAAGCGGTTCATCCAGATGAAATGCCTCGCGAAATCTTTCAACCATTTCGGGAGTGAATTTGGGATTCAAAGGATCCACCTGGCTGGGCTCGCCGGGCGCCAGGTGAATGATTAAAAAAGAAACAATCGAAACAAAGAATAGGGTAATAATTTTATGGACAATGCTGCGTCCGATAAATGATAACATCTCAAATTCCTTTAACTTCTTATGGCGTAAGCTCCGGCATTTCTGCGAGTTTGATCCATTTGTTGAAATAAAAGCTATAGTTGCCCGTTTGGGTCGGGGTTATTTTTTTGTAAACGATCTCGGCGGTATCATCGACTTCGCGTATGACGATCCGTTTATCCAGGATCGCGGTCCATTTGCTGACATATAGAAAAGTGTAGGGCTGCTCGTAGGCGATAATTTCATGCAACCGGTGGCAGTATTGGACCTGTCGGTCGTGATTATATTCCTGTCTGATTTTGACAATCAGATCATCGGCCTCTTTGTTTTTGAAGCTGACAAAATTAAGCTGGTTAGGGTTGATCTGGCTTGAGTGCCATATCTGATACAAATCCGGGTCTATCCCCATGGACCAGCCGAGCACCAGGGCATCAAAGTCCATTTTATTGACCCGTTCCTGAATAAAAACGGACCACTCCAGGAGATCTGTGCGAACATCGATGCCGATTTGCTTCCATGAATCCTGCGCAATGGCCAGGATCGCCTTACGAATATCATTGCCGTTGTTGGTGATGAGCTTAAATTGCAGCCGCTGACCATTTCTTTCAAGCCAGCCTTCGGCGTTGCGCTGCCACCCGGCTTCGGCCAATAATTTCAACGCCCCTTCAGGATCATAAGGTACGGGTTTAATATTAGGGTTATAAAAATCGGTCTGTTTGACGAATGGACCGGTGATTCTTTCTCCCTGGTTATACAGCAAAAATTTTATGATTTTTTTCACATCGATCGCCATGCTTAAGGCTTGACGGACCCGCCGATCATCAAAGGGTTTGCGCCGCATGTTGTAACCGATGTAGGTGTAGCCGAAGGAGGGGCCGGAAAAACTCTGGAACCTGGGGTCCGCTTTCAGGCGGTTTACCTGATGGGGTTGCACGCCGTAGCTGTCGATTGTTCCGGCGTAGAACTCCATTTCCTGGGTCAATAAATCGGGCAGTACCCGAAATAAATATTTTTTATAATGGGGCGGCCCTTCCCAGTAATTGTCAAAGCGATCCAGGGTGATAAATCGATCGGATTTCCACTCGCGAAATACAAAAGGCCCGCATCCGATGGGATGGCGCTTAAAGGCGCTTTGTCGCATTGTAAAGTCTGCCGGATCCTGGCCGAGTTTAAGCGCTTCTGCTTTCAGCGCTTGCGAGTTGAGGAGGTGCTCGGGAAGGATCCCCATGCCCCAGGTTCCGATGGCAGGTGAGTACAGTCTTTTATAAACAATACGAACGCTAAGCGGATCGATCACCTCTACTTCTTTTACCGGTTCGTAATCTGCGATACGGGGCGAGAGATTTTTGGGATCTATAATCGCATCATAGGTGAACTTGACATCATGGGCATCAAATATATGGCCGTCATGAAATTTAACGTTTTCGCGCAGGTTAAATACGATAACCGGATTGTGTTCTATTGCCGGCAGCAATTCACGGGCATAAAACGATTGAAGCATCTTGTCGATCGGGGGCTGAAACGCCAAATATTTCTGTCCGCGAAAACTCGAAAAATAATGATCACCGAGGAGATGCTTTAGATTGGTAAATAGATCCTGGTCGACGTCATCTAAAGCCAGTTTAAATCTGGCAGGCGCCGAAACGCTGACTTTTATTTCGCTCGTTTTTTTGCCAGTAGGAGAGGTTTTATTTGACCGGGTCACCGTGTAAGTGTGCGGCGGAATCAACGAAATTGACTTAATGTTGTCCAGTGTCTGTTTAAGCTCTGGCGGTGATAGATTCTCTTTTTGTTTAGAATTTTGTAGCAGTTCTACAATCGCTTGCGGATCCAAACGGCCGAGGTTGGGTATATCGGCAGCTGCATTGATATAAAAATAGGCTTCTTCATAAATATTCCAGGTTTTGGCCAGCCGCCCCCTGAAATTCAAATCCGCATCGCGGTCAATGAGACCTTCAAAAACTTTTCCTTCTATCTCGCTGCTGGCGCTGTCCGCGGATAAAATCGGTATAAGGATTGCGGCATCTCCGATGGATGCATTGATGTATTGATTCAAACGCTCGGGGTTGCCCTTTGCCTGTTGTTCATAGGTGGGAACCCAGAAATAGGATTGGAGCAGGATCAACGTGAGCAAAAGGGGAGCAAATATGAGAATGCGTTTGGTGGTCATTGCGAATGTTTCTTATAGCGTATTTAATAATTCACGAATCGATGCTTTTTTCTTTTTGATGAGTTCGGTTTCAATATCATCGGGATCTAACTTGGCGACCTGGTCCAGGTAGCCCAGGGCCGCTTCTAGACCGCTGCGGGTGCCTTTGGTGGCGGCCACACCGGCTTTGTAAAAAAGGATCATACGGTCAATCTGATTGATGCGCCTGTGTGCTGTCTGGCGAAGTTCCTCGGTAGTGGCAAAGGACAGTGCTCTATTTAGATAAGACTTGATGCCGACGAACTCCGGCATGCCCGGCACCTCCATCAGGGCATCTGCTTTGCTGACATAGAAATTAAATGCCATTGGATAAACTTCTTCTTGGGCATAAACTTCTTTTATTTTTTGCGGGATATGCACCCCGGGCATAATCAGAATCCGTTTTTTTCCCCCTGGAGAAAAGGTCCCTTGCCAGAGCTCCACGGCACCGGCTGCGGAGCTCAGATAATATTTATCCGTATTATAAACACTGGTACGAATGACGAGACCCATCAGAATAATAATGATAAATCCGGCAATGCTAAAGAGCAATCTTGTTTTTACTTTAGATTTTATTTGAATATTTCGGTCGGTTTTCTCTTTTTCAGCCGAACCGTTGTAGTTGGCTGACGCGTTCTGCTTGAAATCTTCGGAGTTTGCGTTTCCCATAAAAACTCCTTTGAATTCTCACCTGAGTGCCCTATAATATCGTTTAATCAGCAATTCGCACCGCCAGACTGAATTGGAAAAACCGGATTTGATGATCAACTGCCGTTTAATTTTTATACATAATTATTTCACGCCGTTGTCGATTCGTCAAGATGCGACTGCATTTGAGGATATGCGCACCCATTGTTTTTTTCGTCTGCGGAATTCGTTTTTTTGCGGATTTTGGAGGTGGCCCTTAATTCATAAAGAAAGGATAGTCCCATGAGTGGTCAAGTCACCATATCGATCTGGCTTTTTGTACTTTTATTGGCCGTATGTGCATGGGCCGTTTTGGAACGGGTCCTGATTCCCAGTTCACGCTGGTTTATACGACGACGGATCAATCGCGTGATCGATGAAATCAGCTCCCGCCTTGATATTCAAATCAAGCCGTTTCAACTTACCAAACGACAGGTTTTGATCGATCGTCTGGTTTACGATCCGAAAGTCGTTGAAGCCATTCAAGAAACCGCACGCCAACGCGATTGTCCCCGGGAAATTGTTCAGCGAGAAGTGATGACCTATGCCAGAGAAATCGTGCCGTCATTTAATGCGTATCTTTACTTTCGGATTGGATATTGGATGGCCAAAAAAATTGCGCGGCTACTTTACCGCGTGCGCATTGGTCTCGTCGATAATGAACAATTTACATCGATTGACCCCGAATCCACCGTCGTATTTGTTATCAATCACCGCAGCAATATGGATTATGTCCTGATTGCTTTTCTGGCCGCGGAAAAAACAACCCTGTCTTATGCGGTCGGGGAGTGGGCTAAGATCTGGCCCCTGCAAACCCTTATCAGGGCCATGGGTGCATTTTTTGTGCGGCGCAATTCCGGGAACCCATTATATCGGTGTGTTCTGGAGCGATATGTTCATATGGCCACCAAAGAGGGCGTGTGCCAGGCGGTATTTCTGGAGGGCGGGTTAAGTCGTGACGGACTCCTGAGGCCGCCCAAGCTTGGCTTTTTAGATTATATGTTACGCAGTTATGATCCCGACAATGATAGAGATATTGTATTTATACCCGTGGGGGTAAATTATGATAGAACCCTGGAAGATCGAACCCTGTTGCGAGAATTGGATCCCGAAGCCGAAAAACGGAGCAATTGGTTTGTGATCAAGACCATGACGGGTTTCATTTGGAAAAGTCTGATACTGATGACATTGAGTCGCTGGCAGCGATTTGGCTATGCATATGTCAACTTTGGTCAGCATGTGTCCGTCCGGGAATATTGTCGGGAGAATGGTGTCAACTTTGGAAAATTGGAGCGTGCGGATCGGTTTTTAAACGTCGAAAAACTTGCCCATCAGCTCATGGGTGCCATCAAGCACGTGGTGGCGGCCCTTCCCATCCCCCTGGTTGCGACGGTGATGCTGGAATCCCGCCAGACGGGTCTGGGTGCTTTTGAGGTGGAGGCGCGGGTGAATCAACTCATCGAAGAACTCCAGGGGCGGGGGGCCCATGTGTATGTTTCACCCCGCAATCGGGTCGAGTCCATTTTAAGCGCTTTGAATATGTTAGAATTGAGAAAGCTGGTTCGGGAGTCAGAAGGAATTTATAGGGCAGTACCCGAAGAAATTGATGTCTTAACTTATTATGCCAACTCCATTGCTCACTGGCGGCAGGTGTCTGACGGTTCAAACGATCCATCACCCTAAAACATCAAAACAAACTAGAATCTATCTCAAAAATGCATTTAACACCCGATGGTAAGGTTTTAAACCTATAAAAAGTGCTTACAACAACAAAT